>BNJU01000830.1_pt1 | contig 145587 bp, 239 predicted proteins | sample 8539281 | NCBI WGS metagenome assembly BNJU01 (sample SAMD00202456, study PRJDB9452) | human saliva metagenome | isolation source: human saliva | place: Japan | reverse complement strand
TAATGGAACTGGGAAATATGAAAATAATACAGGGGTTGGGTTTTTGGATCACATGCTTGACTTGTTTGCGAAACACGGAAGGTTTGACTTGAAGGTTTATTGTGACGGAGATACACAAGTTGATGATCATCACAGTACGGAAGATATTGGGATTGCACTTGGGAAATGTTTTTATGAGGCTTTGGGAGACTTAAAAGGTGTTAAGAGATATGGGAACTTTCTTTTGCCAATGGATGAGGCATTGACGTTGGTTGCAGTTGATTTGAGCGGAAGATATTTTTTGAATTTTGATGTAAATATTCCGACTGAGAAAGTAGGAACTTTTGATACTGAATTGGTGGAAGAGTTTTTTATTGGATTTACACGACATTTAAATGCAACGTTGCATATAAAGAATATGGCTGGAACGAATTCTCACCATATAATTGAGTCGATTTTCAAAGGAGTTGCTAGGGCCTTGGCAGAAGCAGTGAGTATTGATGAAAAAGTACAAAGATGAGATTCCGTCAACTCAAAGGAGTTTTTAGTTTAATTGTTAATATTTGGAAAATTTTAGAAAAAATTAAAGTTTTTTTGGAAAAATTGAAAAATATACTCAAACTTATTTAAAATTAAACTATTAAAAATTATGTACATTTAGGAGTTGAGTAAAATAGTCATAGATTTTAAATCTAGTTTTGAAGTAAGTGGTTTTACTATAAATTTAAATTTAAGAAATAAAATTAAAGATTAAATCATATAAAAAGGGTAAAAATTATATACCCTTTTTATTTAACTTATAAAGCGAATACATATTTTTAATAAAAATGAATATAAAATAAATTGTAACTATAAAAATTAATATAATATTAATTTTTTTATAAATACAACTTATAAAAACATCATGTTTAGAGAGTTTTTAAGGACCTAAAATGAGCTAAGCCAAACTTTATATCGTCGATGTTTTTTGTAGCTTTAAAACGCTTTTTATATAAACAATTTTAGAAAAATAACAAAATTTTAACCGGTGTTCTGAAACATATTTTTCATAGAAAATTATATTTAAAAATATTTTCTATTTATGTGAAACATAAATAGAAAAAAATCTTAATAAATACTATAAAAATATGGATTTAATAGTATTTTTTTAATTTTTAAAAAGTTCTATAAAAGTTCTATTTTTTATAAATATTTTTTTCAATTTAATTTATATCAAAATAAGTTTATTTCCTCACTTGTAGTGTATCATTTATATAAAAATATTTCAACTATTATTTAACTTTTTCATCAATTGATCGTTCGCATCTTTGTACAAATGAGAATATGTATTAATTGTTGTTTGCAAATTATCGTGGCCAAGTCTTTTTACTAATAGCAGTAATATCAGCCTTAATAAATAACAAGTATGAAGCATGAGAATGTCTAAAAATCATGTAGTCTTATTTTTGGTAAATTCGCTTGTAAACTATATTTTTCTAGAACATATCGAAGTTGAGAACTTTTTAAATTAAAAACTCCTAAATGTTTGATATTTTTTTGTTTTTATTTTTAGAAAATTTATCAGAAGAAAAGTATAATTCCAAATCAAAAATAAGATTTTCAGGCAAAGTAACCTTTCTTATTGACCTGATTGTTTTAGGCGTTGTAGTATGGTATTTTTTTATTTACATACGAAACCGTTTTTATTCACATCTATAAATTTATTATGCAAATCAACATCCTCCTCAGTCAAGGCTAAAACCTCACCAATTCGAAGTCCTGTCCAAAATAAAATTTTAAAAACAATTATAAAAGTAGAATATTTTTCGTCCTTTTTCTTTATTTTCCAATTCCAAAATTTTCGATAAATTTATTAAAAATCATCGACAGACCAAATTTTCATTTCAGTACGATTTTTCTTACTTCCAAAAGCGCCCATATTTTTACACGGATTCTCATTTAACCCTTGATATCTAGTAGCCCAATTAAACATACTTTTTAATGCCGCATAAATATTCGCTTTTAGAATTTTCACTAAATAATTTACCGTTTTCATTCTCTTTATCCAGCATTTCATTTTGCCATTCACGAATCATATACGAAGTAATCTTATTAACTTCAATATCTCCAAAAATGGCAATATATGCAATTTAAAAAAAGTTTGGACAGTATTAACAGCAGTCGGTTTATGTCTTTTACTATAATCCTTAAAAATAAAGTTCATACAATGATTGAAATGACATATTTAAAGACTTAGCAATTTTTTTCTTAAACTCATATTCATATTCCTGTGCTTCCTTTTTCTTTTTAAACCCAGTCTTTTTGTACTTTTTATTTACACCCTTGTAATCTTTTTAGCATAAAAACATCGCATACCATGTCTTTTTATCTGCATTATAATAAACTGGCATTTTTAAATCTCCTTATTTTTGAATCTTAAATAATTATATCATACTTTTTATATTTAATGGAAAAATTTATCTCGATTTTGATTTTGCATGATATACTTAACTTGAATTAGAATAAAAATAAAGAGAATATTGGAAGACAAAGATGACACATTATTATTTTTATAATACAAATGAATATAGAGTAATAAAATGCTTGATTGGTAATCCATACTTAAAAAAACGAGAGATTATAGTTTAACAGAAAAAGGATTTTATCTTGAAAAATTTTATTGATAATATAGAAATTCCAATTTTATTAAATGAAAAATAGAAAATAATAAAGTTGAAATGATAGGAGAAATAGATACATTATTATTGGCAGAAGTAACGTTTATTAAGAAACTTAAAGAAAAAGATAAATGTTGGTGTACAAGATTTTTAAAATTTTTATATAAATTAAATATAGAAAAAGAAAATGAGAAAAATATAAATATAGAAATTAAACTGAAAATGGATAACTTTTTGGGAAATTAGTGAAATGAGCTGCTTAGAGGGAAGGCGGATTAATATGAAAAATAAAATGAAAAAAATATGGTTAGTTTTTATTTCTGCTATTAGTTATAAGTTGTGGGTCAAAAGTAAAAAAATGAAAAAAACAGCAACAAATACCAGAGAATGTAAAAAGAAATTGAAAGTATAAATGACAGTATGAGTGAAAATGAAAAAGATAATATGCTTTCAGTAGCAAAATTAAACTATAGCATGAATCCAGAATTAGGGAAAAATGTATTTAGAAAAAAATTGTAAAATACAGGCCTGAAGCTGCAGAGTATTTAACAGATTATTATCATGAAAAAGATGATATAAATTATGAGAAATGGCAAAAATATTTGTTGAAAGTGAAAAGGGTACTGCTAGTTCAATGTTTAATTTAGGGACTACATTTTGCTGAAAAAGAAAAATTATGAGATGGGTGAAAAATACTACTTAATGGCAATAGAAAAAGGTCATAAGGAAGCAAAAAAATTTAGCAATAATGTATGGAGAATGGGGAAAAATATGATAAAAGCAACAACATTGTTTAAAGAATTGGGAATGACAGATGGAGACGGAATGTATTATACGGCAATGTATTACAGAACACAAAAATTATAAAAAGCAGAAGAAATATATCATAAAATGATTGAACTTGGAAATCCTGACGGATACTTTTGGATTGGGAGAAACATATAGACTATTAAAAAAAGAAAAAGAAAGCGGAAGAGTTTTTATCAAAAAGGTGCTGATATGGGAGAACCAAAAATCTGCTTTTTAAGATGGGGAATATAAAAGGTAAAAAAGCGTCAGCACAATGAAGCTGTAAAGTATTATCTTGTGGCTGCAAATAAAGGGCATGTGACAGCAATGTTTAATTTAGCAGTTCAGTATGATTTAGTTGATGATTATGAAAATGCTAAAAAGTGGGCAAAAAAAGCAGGAGAAAATGGAGACAGTGAAGGATATGTGTATCTTAAAGAAATAGAAGAAGAAGAAAGAAAAGAAAAAGAAATTTTAGGAGAGAATTAACAGTAAATAAAAATATTTTTTTAGGATGTGAATATGATGAGTGATTATATAAAAAGTCAGAAGCAGGCTTATTAAGTGAAAAAGAAAGAAAAATAAAAAAACAAAAAAAGAAGATGAAGAATATTTTTAAAATGGAAAAAGGAAAAAGAAGCAAACAAAAAAATGTCCCGTTATTTGATAATCCAGCAATGTCAGAATTAGAAATGTCAGCAGTAATGAATGAAAATTCTAACTTAAAATTCGAAGCAAGGCTTGCAAGGGAACAGAAAAGAAAAAGAAAAAGAAAAAAAGAAGTTCTTTATTTATAAAATTTTACATAACATACATTATCGGACTTAATATTATATTAAAATTTAATTTAGTGTAGAAGAATTATTTAGAATTAAAAATTTTGTAATCTATTTGCCAATGCTAATTTGTGTGTTATTTTATTTATTAATTATATTATAATTATTAATAATAAAATATTATTTAACCAAACAAAATGTAAAACTACTAATATACTAAGAATTAAAAATTTTTGTAATCTATTTTGCCAATGCTAATTTAGTGTGTTATTTTATTTATTAATTATATTATAATTATTAAATGTAAAACTACTAATATACTAATATAATAATAAAGATATTATTATATTAGTAGTGTATGTATGATATGTTTATATGTAGATGTATTAGTATAAGGGAAGGATATATATTAGAAATGATTTTTATTATTTTTCATACTTATTTAAAAAGTCCGATAATCTATTTTTATTTTTAAAAATAAAAATTGAAAATCATTTTACTTCATTCAATTTTTATTCATACAATATTTATTACTATACTACTTTCACATACATATAAATTAGATTCTTTTTCTGTTCTGCTACTGCTATCTCTACAAAAACTTTCAAAAAAATTCTTTTTGTTCTATCATTTTTAGGATTAAGAAACACTTCTTCCGGCTTTCCTTGTTCGATAATTTCTCCATCTGCCATAAATACTACTCTGTCGCATACTTCTCTTGCGAAACCCATTTCGTGAGTTACTACTATCATTGTCATTCCTTCTTTTGCTAAATCTTTTCATGACTTTTAGAACTTCTCCTACCATTTCAGGATCTAATGCTGATGTTGGTTCGTCAAATAATAAGGCTTCTGGTTCCATTGCTAAGGCTCTAGCTATTGCAACTCTTTGTTTTTGACCACCAGATAGACTCGAAGGATATACATCAGATTTTTCTAGTAATCCAACTTTATCTAATAATTCTTTCCCTTTCTTTATTGCTTCTGATTTTGTCATCTTTTTTAATGTTACAGGAGCCATAGTTATATTTTTGTAATACTGTTAAATGTGAAATAGATTGAAATTTTGAAAAACCATTCCAACTTTTTTTGCCTGTATTTATCAATATTTAAATTTTTCATCAGCTAAATCGAATTCATCAACTAAAAATATGTCCTCCAGATAACTCTTCAAGACCATTTATACATCGAAGAAAAAGTACTTTTTACCTGAACCTGAAGGTCCTATTACACTAATTGCTTCGCCTTTTTCTACTTCTAAACTTATATCTTTTAAAAACAATATTATTTCCATATTGCTTTTTCAAATTTTCTATTTTAATCATACTTTTTAACTTGTCCTCAACTTTCTTAAAGATTTTTGACAATAATTTTATTACTATATAGTAAATTAATGCTACTATCAACATCGTTTCAAAAGTTTTAAAATTATTTTTTTGTAAGCAACCTGTCCCTTCTTTCATTAAATCAGCGACTCCAATAACTACTAATAGCGAAGTATCCTTTAATGACGTAATAAACTGATTTAAAATGGCTGGAATCATGTTTTTAATTGCTTGTGCAAAATAACTTTTATCATAGATTTATTAAATGATAATCCCAAACTTCTTGCTGCTTCCATTTGCCCTTTATCTATTGCTTGTATTCCACCTCTAAAAATTTCTGATAAAAAGGCTCCAGCATTCAATGCTATTACGATTATTCCTGACACTTCAGGCGATAACATTCCAGGTTCTTTTGATAAATGAAAAATCATTTTTTTAAAAAGTTTTGGTAATAAAGGAACAACTCCAAAATAAAAAGAAAATTGTTTGGACCATTAATGGTGTTCCTCTGATTAAATCGATGTATTCTCTTCCTAGAAATTGTAATATTTTTATTAATTTTGAATGCCAATTTTTTTCTGTCTGTTGGAATAAAAATTTAAATATCCTACTCCTAAACCAATTAAGACTGCAAAAAAATAATGAAACAACTGTAATATAAATTGTAATTAGTAATCCTCTTAAAAATTCAAATCCATATCCAGTTATGATTTCTTTTGTATGAATTTATAACTCCTATAATTCCACCTTGCTCTGAAGATGTTTTTTTCCTTTTGTATATAAATCGATAATTTTTATATTCACCATTTTTTTCTTAAAGTTTTTAAACCTTGATTAAATTCTCGAACTAATTCTTGATGAGAACCTTTTTACCATAAAACCATTACCGACATTTGTTAATTTTTTTCAGTTCCTACTTTTAATTGAGTATCAGGATCTTGATTTAGTGTATATGATATTACTGGTAAATCTTCAAAAGCAGCATCAGCTTGTTTGTTTTCGACAGCTTTTTAACATTGAAACTGTATCATCATAAATTCTAACTTCTGCCTTTCCTTTTAGATTTTCTTCAGTATATTTTTGACCTGCTGTCCCACTTTTTAACAGCTAACCTTTTTTTCCAACTAAATCCTTTCCATTTTTTTATAGTTGTATTATCCTTATGAACTATCGCAACAATCCCTGTATCATAGTAAGGATCAGAAAAAAATCAACAACTTTTTTTCTAGCCTCAGTGATATTAGCACCCGCTATTGCTCCATCAATTTGCTCTGATTCAAGTGCTGGAATAATTCCTCCAAAATCCATTGGAACTATCTCAACTTCAAATCCCTGCTGTTTAGCAATCGCTTTCATTAAATCTACATCAATTCCTTTTATCTACATTATTCTCTTTGAAAGAAAAATGGTGGATAAATTAAATCGACTGCTATAATATATTTTTACCTGTTTTTAGATGAGCACTTTTTAACATCATTCTTTTTACTACAAGATATAAAAAAATAGTAAAAAATCATTAAGATTACTGGTAAAAAAATCCTTTTTCTCGTCATTCTACAATATTCTCCTTCCTTTTTCACTTAATCTATCAAATTTTTAAACTATATTTTAAAAATTATACAATTCATAAATCAACTTTTTGCGGAATCTTTTTATCCAATTTCCATAATATTTTCATTGGTTTATCGCCTTGACTGCTGTAATATTGAGCATTTCCTAGATAAATAAAAAGGATTAGTCTTATTCTCATTCATAAAAGCATATTTTTCGTATAAAAATATGAACTTTGAAGCTTTTTTTCTTTATGATGAATAAACATTTGTCCAACGCTTGAATTATGAGAAGTTTTTGGTTGACTTATCCACTGAATAATATCATCTGCAAATAATGAATTGTCATACTTTAAATTCTCTTGAAAAAAATGTGCGTTTTTATCAATTGTCGCAAATAAGCAAATATCTTTCTCAGTATTCGCATAACCAGCTCTCCAGCTGCCTTTTTAGCACTTTAGAATCAAGTAATATTTGTAATTCCACCCGCTTATATTCTTTTGTACGAAAATGAGAATATTTTCGTTAAATTCATCTAAATCATTTCTTTTTAAATTCATTCAAACCTAGATAAATTAATTGTTTCAATCGATTTATAAAATTTGATTTATTTACTTTTTGGTTAGATTTTCATAGTATTTTTATTTAATTTTCCATTTGAAAAATAATTTTTCATATTTTTTTAGAAAATTTATAGCCATAAAGAGTTTTTATCTAAAATTTTCATCTTCCATCAATTCCTCAAATATCCTATTCAAAAAGATAATATTTTTCAAAATTTCCTTTGATATCAAAAAAATTCTTATATTTATTTAATAAATCACTGTTATTAATATACTCTTTTTCGAGTTACCAAATAATCAATAATTAAAAAGGTAAACGGCTCAACAAGTGTTAATTTCTTTTCTAAATATTCTAAAAATTCAATTTCAGTTTTTATTTAATGGATTTTTCTCATTTTCCTTTTTAAAAATTTTAGAATCTTCAAATTGTAATTGAGCGTTATAAAATGAATGCATTTTTAGGCATAATTCCTGAAATAACTCGATATTTGTATCAAAATCTCTTACTTGCAAAAACTCATCTTCAGATTTTTCCAATTTCAGCTTTATAATCTAAATACATTTCCTTTAAAAATATTTTTTTGAACTAAAAATTGATTTTTTTCTATTTTTCAATAATACGATTTTGACAAATTCTATCTAGCTCCACATAACAAGATTTTTGGGATATTTGAAAATTGATTTTTAATTTCATTTATAATTTTTTTTCTTTTTGTGAATAAAGTATCTTTATTATCAACCTCACTCGAAAAAAATAATTTATTAATAAATAATCTTTTTATGATTTCAATAAAATCAATAATTGTCACAAAGTCTTTTATTTTTAGCCTTTCTAAGACCTCTACCAATTTGCTGAATAAAAATTGTTGATGACATTGTCGGACGTAAAAACAATAATAAATTTATCGTTGGTATATCAATTCCTTCATTTAAAATATCAACGACACACAAAATTTCTATTTCCTTGTTTTTGAATTTTTCTAAAATTTCTGTTCTTTTCATTAGAATTAGTTTGAGCTGTTATCGTATCAGCTTTATAGCCTTTTTTTCTTAAATTCTTCTTTCATAAAAAAAGCATGTTCAATATTCTGACAAAAACGCAACACCACTCAATTTATCACCATCAAACCCAAATTTTTTTAATTTTTTTCAACAATATAGTCTGTTCGTCTATTTAACATTAAATTTTTCTAATAATTTTTTTCCTCATCATATTTTTCCATTTCTATACGGAATTTTACTATAATCAACTAAATAATCATTTATTCCAAAAATAATGAAAAGGAACTATCAAATCTTCTTCAAGAGCCTCTTTAATATTAATTTCTTCACTGCATTGTAATCACATAATTCTAGAATGTCTTTCCCATCCATTCTTTTTTTGGTGTCGCAGTCAAACCAAGTAAAAATTGTGGTTCAAAAATGCTCCAATACTTTTAACATAGCTATCCGAACTTGAATGATGAAATTCATCAACAACAACATAATCAAAAATGCTCTCTTTCAAATTCTTTTGTAACAATTTCGTAATGATTGAATTGTTGCAAACACCATTTTTATCAAATTCCTTCTTTCCTGCAAAAAAATCCTCCCAAAAATTTTTGTTTATGAATATTCAAAATTTTTGAAAAAAACATTTATTGCATTTTTCTAGAAGTTCTTCTCGATGTGCAATAAATAGAATTTTTCCATTTTTGATATTTTTCTTTATTTGTTTTGTGATTATTGAACAGTTTTTCAATTTCATTTTCAACATTTGACTTATTATTATAAAAAAATTTTTAATATCCATTGCTGCTAGAAAAAGTTTTCCCAGTACCAGTAGCAGCAATTACAAGGCCCTTTTTATTACCTTTTTTTCTCTAGTAGCTATCAACTTTTTCCAATGCTTTTTTCTGCATACTATTAGGCTCAAAAATGATTTTTTTCTTTTCTTTTTGATTTTCTATAATCAAATGTTCCTTGAATAGAAAATGTTACTCTTGTAGTTTTCATACTCTCTCACAAAAATCTTCAGTCAATTCAATCGCTTCATTACTTTTTCCATAAAGTCTCAAACTGTTTCAACGATTTTCCAAAAATATCAAAAAAACTACTATTCGTTAGTTTCACATTCCATTCTTCTGCAGAATATAAAAGCACTTTTGACTAATATTCGACGAACCAATTATTACGCTGTGATACTTCTCTTTTTCAAAAAATATGCTTTCGTATGAAAACTTTCACTTGAATTATTATAAATCTTAACCTTAATATTCTTATACTCCAAAAAGCTTTTTCAGAGCCTTAGGATCTGTGATATTCAAATAAACAGAAGTTATAATCTCACCACAAACTCCCTTTTCTTCAAGCTCATCCAAAACACTAATTAAAAAGCTGAATCCCAGAATACCTTATAAAACTCACGATAAAATAAAACTTCTTACAACTTAATAATTCTTGTTTCAAATATGTAAAAAATTACGAAATTGCAACTTTTCATTAATAATAAGTTCATTAATATTTCCAATTATTTCATTATTCTGTCTTTTTAATGGTAGTTCAAAGTGAAAGTCCATATCATCAATTTTTATCATTTTTATCATAATTAACATCATAATCAAAAAATTAGAAAAATGGGAAGAATCAGAAATTAAATTCAGAAAATAAAGTTGCTTTTTCAGTAAATTCAATAACCTTTTTTGGTAGTCATTTGATTCTATAAAACCTTTAATTTTCTCTGAAAAAGCTTTCTAAAACCTCAAATTCTAAATTTTCTTTATATTCTGGTATTTCTAAAATTCTATTATTAGTTCCTTTTTCCTCTTCATTTTCCAAAATAACTCGTATTTCCTACATTAACCGATTTTTCGCATTAAAATATTTCTTTTTCACTTCCCACTCCAATTTCTTTTCTTGTCACTTAACTTAAACTCAAAACAACATAAATTTAAAAAATGATTATTCTTTTACCAAAAATCCCAAATTCTACTATTTGCAGTCTGATTCTTCATCATCTTAAAAAAATATTCTAAACATTATTAAAACATCATAATAACTTCCATGTAATTGGCTTTTCCTCAAATGGTATCTTTATAAAAAAATCAGCACATTCCATAAGTTTTGGCCATTTATAATTCCCACAAGAAGAACCTTCAACTTTTAACAATGTCAATATTTGAAAGCATTGTATCAAATTGATTTCGTAGTGGAAAAATCTATAAAACTTCTATCAAATTTAATATTATGTGCTACAAAATGATTTGTATCTTGACAAAACATAAAAAAGTTATCCATATCTTCCTTAAAAGTTAAAAGGATATTCAATGCCAGTACTTTGAATTATATTTTTTTCTCGCTAAGAATAACATCATCTGTTAAACCATTTACATTAATAGCACCTTCATTCAGTTCTTCTCCGTCGTTTCTAAAATAAAATCTATTAAATTCTTCTAATTTTTGTCCAACGTTCTTTTTCTATTTCTGATTTTTCAGAATTATAATTAACCTTTATCGCAGACATTGACAAGACTGAACTTCCTTGAAACCCATTCGTCTCAACATCAAAAAAATATTATATTTCTATCTATTTTTGTTCATATTCACTTTTTATCTCTTTCCTACAAAAAAATTAGTCATTTAGTTTTAAAACTGATAAGAATGCTTCTTGAGGAATTTCAACATTTCCTATTGCTTTCATACGTTTTTTTACCTTCTTTTTTTGTTTTTCTAATAATTTTTTTCTTACGTGTAATATCTCCACCGTAACATTTAGCAAGCACATTTTTTTCTAAGAGCCTTAATTGTCTCTCTCGCAATAATCTTAGTACCAAGAGCAGCTTGTAATGGTATTTCAAATTGTTGTCTAGGAATAACCTCTTTCAATTTCTCAACAATGGCTCTTCCTCTATAATAAGCATTATCCTTATGAGCAATAAAAGAGAAAAGCATCTACAGGATTTCCACTAACTAAAAATATCCACTTTTTACCAAGTCCGATTCTTTTATAACCAATCATTTCATATTCAAATGAAGCATACCCTTTCGTACGTGATTTCAATTTATCATAAAAATCAATTACAATCTCTGCAAGAGGCAAATCATAACTAATCATTGTACGAGTATCATCAAGATAATTCATGTTTATAAACGTACCTCTCTTTTCTTGACAGAGTTCCATAACATTACCAACAAAATCTTTTGGAACAATAATCGTCCCTTTTACATATGGTTCCTCAATATATTTTTTACCTTCTGGAAATTCTGCTGGATTATCAATTACTGTCATTTCTCCTTGCTCAGGCGTCACGTGATATTGAACTGACGGTGCTGTTGAGATCAAATCAATATTAAATTCACGACGTAGTCTCTCTACAACTATTTCCATATGCAAAAGTCCTAAAAATCCACATCTAAATCCAAATCCCAATGCAAGTGATGTTTCAGGCGTATAAGATAACGATGCATCATTTAATTGTAATTTTTCCAACGCTTCTCTCAAATCTTCATAATCATCAGTAGAAACAGGATAAACTCCAGCAAAAACCATACTTAATGCTGGACGATATCCCTCAAGTGCCGTACTTGTAGGATTTTTTACATGAGTAATTGTATCTCCAACTTGTGTATCTTTAATTGATTTAATACCAGTAATAATATATCCAACTGAACCAGCTGATAATTCCTTCACTTCTTTCATTTTAGGGTGAAAACTCCAACTTCAATACATCAAATTCCTTATCAGTAGACATTATTTTAATTTTTATCTCCTTTAGAAATTTTACCTTCTATAATTCTAATATACGTAATAACCCTCTAAAGTCATCATAATGCGAATCAAAAATTAATGCTTTTAAAGGTTATCTACTTTCCTTTAGGTGCTGGAATAAATTTAATAATCGCCTCTAGCAAATCCTCAATTCCAAATCCAGTTTTTCCAGAAACAAGAACCGCATCATCAGCTGGTAACCCGATAACATCTTCAATCTCTAATTTAACCTTATCTGGATCAGCTGAAGGTAAATCAATCTTATTTATTACAGGTAATATTTCCAAATCATTTTTCCAACGCCAAATAAACATTCGCCAACGTTTGTGCTTCAATTCCTTGAGTCGCATCAACAACAAGTAAGGCCCCATCACAAGCAGCAAGAGATCTAGAAACCTCATAAATAAAGTCAACGTGTCCTGGAGTATCAATTAAAATTTAATTCATAAGTTTCTCCATCTTTCGCTTTATAATTCAAAGTAACAGCCTGAGCCTTAATCGTAATTCCTTTTTCCCTTTTCTAAATCCATACTATCAAGCAACTGATCTACCATTTCTCTTTGCGTAACAGTCCCAGTCATCTCCAGTAACCTATCTGCAATAGTAGATTTTCCATGATCAATATGCGCAATTATCGAAAAATTCCTTTTTATTCTTTTTGATCTAACATACTATCTTTTTCCTCCAAATTTACTAAATTTCTTACTAATTATCTAATATTAATAGTCATATCACTTTAAATTTAACTTTAAAAAATTTTTGACTAATTTCTAAACGATTCTTAAATCTTATCATAAAAAATAAATCTCATTTTCATTCATATGATTTTATTAGATAGATTCAAGTATATATTGCTTTTTATTATATAATAATTTATTAAAAATATACAAGTAGATTTTCTCAAAAAGACAAATCTCAATTCTTTTCATTACAATTATTCTAAAATAAAAAGTACCTACAAACCTTCCAACCCTAAAATTATCCAGTTTTTCAGTACTTTTATTCTATAATCTATTCTAATTATTTATGTTTCTTATAAGCTCTAATTCTATTAGGCAATGAGAACAATTTAATAAATCCTTCCGCATCTTTATGACTGTACAATTCACTAGATCCAAATGAAGAAATTCCTTCATCGTATAAAAGCAAAAATCAGTAAATCTTCCAGCAATCTTAATGCTACCTTTATACAATTTTCAATCTAATTGTTCCTGTAACATTTTTAGAAGTTTCATCAACAAATGCGTCCAATCCTTCTCTTAATGGTGTAAACCATTGTCCAGCATATGTAATATCAGCATATTTTCTTGAAACTAATTTTTGAATTCAAAAGTATCTTTATCTAAAATCAATGTTTCCAAATCTTTTAATGCTTCCATTAACAATGTTCCACCTGGTGTTTCGTAAACTCCTCTAGATTTCATTCCAACTAATCTATTTTCTACGATATCAATTACCCCAATACCATTTTTCTCCAGCAATTTTTATTTAATTTTTCTCAATAAATCAACAGGTTCCAACGCTTCACCATCAACTTTTTACTGGCCATCCTTCTTCAAAAGTAATGTCTACATAAGTTGGTTTATCAGGTGCTTTTTCAGGAGGTGTAGTCATAACATAAACGATATCCTCTTTATGTTCATTTTCCAATCCTTCAATATCTCCACCTTCATGAGAAATGTGCCATAAATTTTTGATCTCTTGAATAAATTTTTTTCTTTTTGTAACATTTTACTTTAATGTCAAATCTTTGTGCATAATCAATCGCATCTTCTCTTGAACTAATATCCCAAATTCTCCAAGGTGCAATTATTTGTATTGTTGGATCAATAGAGAAAATTCCCAGTTTCAAATCTTACTTGGTCGTTTCCTTTTCCAGTACATCCGTGACAAATGTATTTTAGCTCCTTCTTTATGAGCAACTTCAACCAATGCTTTTTGAAATAATTGGTCTTGCAAATGAAGTTCCTAATAAATATTTGTTTTTCATAAACTGCTCCAGCTCTTAATGCTCTAAAAAGCATAATTTTTTTACAAATTCTTCTTTTTATCTTCCACATAAACTTTAGTTGCTCCAGATTCAATTGCTTTTACTTTTTACAGCTTCCATATCTTCATCTTGCCCTACATCCACGCAACAAGCTATTACCTCTAAATCATAATTTTCTTTTAACCAAGGTATAATTATTGATGTATCTAATCCACCTGAATACGCTAATACTACTTTATCTTTCATATTTTTCAGTCCTCCTGTTATAAAAATTGTTATATCATAACTTATCATATTTAAAGAATATTGTCAATTGTAATTTTTAAAGAAAAAAATCACAATCAATTTAAGACTGTGACTTTTTTATAAATACTTACTTTTTATTATTTAGCACTATCTAAAAAATTATTTTACAGAAGCTTCATAAATTTCTTTAATAGCTTCAGCCAAATCTTTGTTAAATTCATCATCACTTTGTTGTGCTGACAATCCTTCAGTTAATGCTCTTGAGAAACTTGCGATAACTCCTTTATTTTTTTAGCAAGAATTTCGTTTGCTTCTTTTCTTGGATAACCTCCTGATAATGCGACAACTCTTACAACTCTTGGATGTTTTGTTAAATCTTCATAAAAGTTTTCAACTGTTGGAAGTGTAACTTTTAACATAACATTTTGAAGTTTCAGGCAATTTATCAAGATGTTTTTTAATTTCATTTTTCAAAATAGTTTCACATTCTGCTTTATCAACATTGTGAATATCTACTTCTGGTTCAATAATTGGAACAAGTCCAGCTGCAATAATTTTATCTGCAACTTCAAATTGTTGATCTACAACTTTTGCAATTCCTGTTTGAGATGCTTTTTTAATAACAGAACGCATTTTTGTTCCAAAAATATGTCTTTCGTTTGCTCGGCTCAAAAGATCGTCTAATCCAGGAATAGGTTTCATAACTTGAACTCCATCTTCCAATTCTTCTAGTCCTTTATCAACTTTTAAGAAAGGTAAAACTCCTTTTTCTTCCCACAAAAAGTCAGCTGTATATTTATCATCAATTTTTCTATCCATAGTTTGTTCAAATAAAATAGCTCCTACAATTTCTTTATCACTAAAAGCAGGACTTTTTATGATTCTTGTTCTCATTTTATGAATCAAGTCAAACATTTCTGTATCATTAGAATATTCACTTTCATCAATTCCATACAATTTTCAAGGCTTTTCGGAGTACTTCCACCACTTTGATCCAATGCTGCAATAAATCCTTTTCCGTTTCTCATTCTTTTCTAATCTTTCTTTCATCTTAATCTTCCTCCTAATTTTTATAATAAAAATAATTTGATTTTTCAAAATCTATTATTTATATTTTTATCATAGCACTTTTTAAAAATGTCAAGTGTAAAAAAATTTTTAATAATACTTTTATTTTTACTATTTAAATATTAATTTAGTTATAAAATTTTACAAAGTTTACAGGCGTATAATAACAAATATGAAGAAATTAGGAGGAGTAAATTATGGAAAAATAATGTTTTTATTGGCGGTATTTAAAAATCAACTTAGTGCATATGAAGTTTTAAATAATATTAAAAGTAATTTTATTGGTAAAAATTATGTGATTACTGAAGCAGCAGTAGTTAAAAAAAGAAAAATGGAAAAAGTAGTTTTCAAAGAAGGATTTAAAGTTTCTTCAGATGGTAACGTAGGATTTCTTTCTGGTGGATTATTAGGGGCTTTTGTTGGAGTTATTGGAGGGCCTTTAGGAATTTTATTGGGTGGATCATTAGGAGCATTGATTGGTGGTAATAGAGGAAATTCTTCAGATCAAGTAAAATCTGGAATTTTTATCTGATACTACAAAAATATTTAACAGATAATAACTTTGGATTGGTCTTACTTGCGACTGAAGAAGCAAATTCTGAACTTGATAACTATTTAAAAATATGATGAAGAAGTTATTTTTAAGAAAAGATGCAAACACTGTTCAAAAAAGAAATTGAAATTGCTAAAGAATATGAAAAAAAGAATTATACAAAACAGCTGCTTATGATGAATTTAAAAAGAAAGCAAACGAAGAAACAGACAAATTTAAAAATAGAGTGGATGATGTTCTTTCAGATTTAAAAGATAAATTTGAAGAAGCTGATAAAAGACTTAAATTGAAGTTGCTAAATTAAGACAAAAATTAAAAATGATGAAGTTATAATATTACTTTGTAACTAAAAAGATTATAACTTTTCTTATTATTATTGTGAGAGTGTCCATAATTTTGTGTAAAACTAATGTATGAACTCATTAAGTTCAGTATTTTGTTATTCTATTTACACAAAAATTTTTCACACTCTCGTATTTCTTATTCATGATCTGCATTTTTCAAAAACTTTCTTTTGATATTTAATATTCAATTTATTAAATAGTTTCTTTCTATCTCTTTATAATTACAAGTCTTGGATTATTTTCATCAAATAAACTTACTCCATCAACTTCTTCTAATTGCCAATCATCTCCATCAATTCCACTACCTTCAGTTTTCAATACTTTTTCTTCCCATTTTTACAATATGTAGCTGTGTGGTTTTTGTAATTGACTATTATTTTATTTGAAGTACAAGAATTTGAAGATTTCTTTCTTGAACTTTTTCCTTTTCCGTAACCTAAGCTACATACACTTAAAAATTAATAATAGTACTGCATATTTTTTTCATAATATGTCTCCTTTCAAATTTTTATTTATTTTTCTCTAAAAGTATACCCCCGCATTAGTTTAAGCTTAGTTTAAAAATTAATTTTTCCAAAATATTTATTAATAAAAAAATCACAATCATTTAAGACTGTGATTTTTTTATATTATTCTTATATCCTAAAGCTTTATTCCATTCAGAAATTCTCGAATTGTATTTTGCTAAAAATTCTTTGATTCCAGTACCAGAAATTTCAACTTTTCTCATAACATCGTTATTAGAAAGTTTTTTTACATTTTCGAAATCTTCTTTTGAAGCTACTTCTCCAAAAAATTGTGTGTTTATCATTTAACCATTCTGTTGGAACTGTTGTGATGAAAAAAATTGACTTCCATTTGTTCCAGGCCCAGCATTTGCCATAGCTAATTTACCTGCTGATGAAAAGTTTAATCCGTTGTTTACTTCATCTTCAAATTTATAACCAGGGCCTCCCATACCAGTTCCAGTTGGATCTCCACCTTGTGCCATAAAATTATCGATAACTCTATGGAATTTTTAATCCGTCATAAAATCCATGTTGTGCTAAATTCACAAAAGTTTGCAACTGTGACAGGAGCTTTATCTGGAAATAATTTTAAATTAATTTCACCTTTTATCAGTTGTAATTTTTGCATTTTATTTCTGTCTTTACTGCTACAGGTTTGGTCTTTAACTTTTTTTAGTTTGTTTTCCAAAATACTGATGCTTGAACAGCAAACAATAGTAAAAGTGACATAAAAGATTGTCATTAATTTCTTCATAATTTTTCTTCTTCCTTTCAATTTATTTTTTTATTAATTATACTACAAATTCTGTCAAAAATCTATTTTTTAAAATCAGAATTTTGTAAATTTATAAATTTTTTTAGCTTTTTCCAATACCTCTTTTTGTAACCGATAAGTTAATAATTTTAAGGTATTTCTCATAATTTAGCCAACTGTAATCTTCTATTTCAGAATCATCAATTTTAAGATTCTCTCCATTTGTATATCCTAAAAAGAAAGCTCACTTTTTCAAGATATTCTCACGAGGTACATAAGTTATTTCCGCCTTAAAATCAGAAATTATTTCTATATCAAGTCCTGTTTCTTCCTTCACTTCTCTAATCGCCGTCTGCTTTTCATTTTTCCCCATGTTCAGTATGCCCTTTCACAAATCCCCAATTTCCATTGTGCATTTTCACAATCAAAAATTCCTTATTTTCAGGATTATAAATTAAAGCTCCACACGATTTCTCATATTCCAATTTATCTGCCAATTTATACTTTTTCAATAAATACTTAACAATTTCTTCCTTTTTTTGTTTTTCCAAAGTATTTTTCCAAAAACCAAATCATAAATCTTATTTTTTTAATTTTACTAATATCTACTGAATTAAATTTCAAATTAATTAAATCAATTCCAGTAATATCCAAATCTCTAATATTTGGGTATTTCTCCTTGCTTTTTAATCTCTTCTATTCGATGAATAAATTTTTAATAGCTCTTCGGTTTCTCCCTTATCAAATTTCCTTTTTGAATTCATATCAGCTTCCAATAAGTTCAAAAAGTCTCTTAAAATTTCTAGTATCTAAATCAATAATCAATTTTTTTAAAGCCTTATCTGGAATATCATTGTATATTAACGAATGATTCAATATTATCTTTTTCACAGAAAAATATCAATTCATTAGACACCTTTAGATAACGCAATTTTTCCTCAGCAATTAATGCGCTCTCTTTTTCATAATTGTAAAAATGACCTGTTCCCATCTGCATCAATTACCATTGTACTTATCTTACCAAGTTCATGAAACATTGCAGCTAACCGTGTTATCAAATCAACATCACACAATTCTATCGTTTTTAGTGTATGCTTAAAAACACTCTCTTCAGCTTTTGGATGATCAAGAGTGTAAGTATACTTAAATTCAGGAATTATATGCTCCAATATTTTTCAATTTTTTTCATTTCATTCAACGCTTTTTGAAGAATAAGGCCCTAACAAAAATTTTTACTAATTTCATCAAAAATCCGTTCTTTCGATATCTTATTCAAAAATTTTTCTCTTTTATCAAAAATAGCTTCAGCTGTTTTTCCTATCAAAGCGAAAAACCAAACTTTGAAATAAATCGAAATGCACGCATTATCCTCAATGCATCTTCTTCAATACGTAATTTTGCTTTTCCTACAAATCGAATTATTTTCTTTCTCGCATCATTTTGACCATCGAATAAATCAATTAATCCCTTTTTCATCATTGTAAGCCATTGCATTCACTGTAAAGTCTCTTCTCGCTAGATCATCTTCAATGTTTTGAATAAATTTTACAGTTTTGGGGTAACGGCTATTTAAAATTCCTATTTCTTTACGATATTTTCGCAATTTCATATTCTTTTTCCATTAAGTGTTATCATTAAAAATACCAAAATGCGGTTCAACTTCCTTAGGATCACAATTCAAAAAATTCTCTTTAAATCGTTATAAGGTATATCGGTTTGCAAAAATCATAATCATCTGGTTCTATGCCAATGAGCATATCTCTAATAGCTCCTCCAACAGAAATCCAGTTCCATATTTATTCAATTGTTCTAAAAATGTATTTCACATCCTCGTTTAATTTAAATTGCATACCGATATCCTTTCTTTAGTTTTTATTTTTTTCGCAATTTAGCGATATAGAATCCGTCTAAATACTCATTTTTCATAAGAAATATACACTCCACCAAACTCATCTTTCTATGGTTTTTCACATTATTTGGAATTTTAACTTCTTCTACTTCTAAATCATTGTATTTTCTCTAAAAATACTCTAAGTTATTAGTATTTTTCGTTTTTAGAAAATGTGCAAGTGCTATATATTATAGTACCATTCGATTTTTAACACCTTGTAAGCACTATCAAATATTTTCTTTTGTATTTTTTTCCAATTTTCTAATATCATTTACTGTCAAATTGTAAATTTTTTTCAGGCTTTTTACGTAAAACTCCCAGTCCACTACACGGAACATCTAACAATATTTTTATCAAATTGTTTATTCAAATTTTTCTATTTGAGTTGCATCATTTAATACAATCTCGAAGTTATCAAATTCATATTTTTCTTTTTAATTTATTCAAAATCTTAATTTTATGCTCATGAATATCTGTTGCAACTAATAATTTTTGGATTAAAAGTTTGCAAGATTGCTAAAGATTTACCACCTGGTGCTACAAGCGTCTAAAACAGTTTCATTTTCCGTAATTTCAAGATTTTTTTCACTGCTAAATATGAAGATGCATCCTGAATAACGATGTCACCTTTTCAAATACTCCTCTGTCTCAAAAAAATATTAGCATTTGACAAATAGTAAACTTCATCAACAGAAAATAAAATTTCCGTTCCAATTTTTTTCTAAAATTTCTTCAAATTTTTCTTTTTGTCAATTTTTTTGGACTGTATCGAACAGACAAATAACTTCTCGTTTTATACGACTTCATTATATCCAAATAATTTTCAGGATAATCAATTTTTCAATTTATTAACAAACCATTGCGGATATGAATTTAAAATCCCATCCTTTTTATCTTCAGGAATTTGTACATCAATTTCTTCCTTATTTTTTTCAAAACATTTTTGCAAAACAGCATTCACAAATCCAACTTGATGGCTATTAATTTTTTTCGCAATTTCTCCTGCTTCAAACAGAACTCCTGCATTATCTGATTCCATAAAAAAACAATTGTGCAACTGATATTCTTAAGTAACTGTTTAATTTTTCGTTTTTGGATATTTCTAGTCGTTTTTTTCAAGCAAATAATCAATGTATATCAAATTTTTTTAATACAATATTTATCACATTTTGTAACAAACATTCTTTCTTTTCTTGTATAATTTTCTCGTACTAAAATAGTGATTTAATTGAATATTACTATACTTTCCTTCAGCTAAAATTTCATCCAACAAATTGACTAAATCGTACTTCATATTATTTTTTTACAGTTTTTTTCATTTCCTTTGATTTTTTTCATTTTCTATTTCCATTCCCATTTTTACAATTTCAACATCTGTTTCATTATCAGCAAATACTTCAATTCCATCTGCACCAAATTTAGGTAAAATTTTTGAAGAAAATACTTCTTTTCCACCATTTATAAATACTTCAATACTAGAATTGTCTACAAAAACAGTTAATTCCAATTCATTAACATTATCAAGCGCCACTTTTCTCAAGCTTTTATCAACTTGTTCCCCTTTTGCTTCTGTCTAACACAAATTTCTTATCAGCATAATCCAATTTTAAAATTGTTTCACTTTCTTTTCCAACTCTCAATTTCAATCCAACATTTCCTGTAATATTTTTGAATTTTTGCATTTAATTCATATGTTGTTCCAGTTCCAACTTTTTCAGTACCTTTAACTTTTTGAAGAAAATTCAATTTTTTTCTCCTCTAATTGTCTCCATTTCCTTAATCGGCAATTGATAAAGTTTTTCCATCGATTACTTTCAATTCTCTCGGCAATGTCAAGCTATGAATCCAACCATTTTTTTGTCATAGGAAAATCTTCTTCTTCTGGAACTCCCATCCAACCTACGATAAGTCTTCTACCTTTATCATCTTCCATAGATTGTGGCGCATAAAAATCATGTCCTCTATCAATTTCTACAAAATCTGAAGTAATTTCAAATTCTGGTTTTGCATAATCTAATTTACCAAAAATATCCAGTTTGATATTTATTTTGATATAAATCTCCTTCTGGCTCTAATCCTTGTGGCGACACTACTAATAAATCTACAATTTCTCCAGTTTTTTTCATCTTTCAATTGAAAATAGTCAGGACATTCCACATAAATCCAAAATCCTTTAATTTACCGTGATTTTGCTCCTGCAATTTCTCCTTCAAATTTCCAATCTTTAATATTTTTCAGAAGAATAAAGAACAACTTTTTCCTTCTAATTTTTCACTCTGAATCCCAAGAACTGCATAATATTTTCCGTCTTTTTCCCAAATTTTTGGATCTCTAATATCTCTAGTGTATCCATCTGGCTGATTTACAATACTTGGTTCCCATCTTTCAAAATGCTCTCCATCTTCTGATACTGCTAAACATTGATAAGATTCTCTGTTTCCTTCGTCATCTTTTACATTCCCGGTATAAAACAAGTATAATTCCCCATCAATCACAATTCCACTTCCAGAATAAACACCATTTTTTGAATACCAAGTATCAGGTCTTAATGCTGTCTCACATCTTTCCCAATGCAACAAATCATCACTCACACTGTGTCCCCAAGTTTTATTTTTATGATCCACTCCTAACGGATTCCATTGATAAAACATATGATATTTACCTTTAAATTGTGTAAATCCATTTGGGTCATTTATCAATCCAACAATTCCTTGAACATGATATTTTTGTCTCCAAAAAAATCTTTAGCCACTCTCTCTTTATTTTCCAAAAACAGCCTTTTTCTTCATTTATTTTCACATCTTTAAAATCCATAGGTACCCTCGCATTCTTAAATTTTTATATCTTAATTTTTTTATTTACATATTCGTTTATATGATACCATATTTTTTTAAAGAAATGAATACCACAACTAACTGTTTTTTTATTTTATAAGTAAAAAGACTAGAATAATCTAGTCTTCTCCATCATATTTATTTAATTCTTATTAACTTTTTATTTTTTTAATTTTACTGATTTTCAAATCCACCTGTATAAAGTTGATAATAAGTTCCTTTTTCTTTTTAACAATTCTTCGTGATTTCCTCTTTCAATAATTCTTCCTTGATCTAAAAACCATTATAACATCTGAATTTTTTTGATTGTAGAAAGTCTGTGAGCTATTACGAATACTGTTCTTCCGTGCATTAATTTATCCATTCCTTCTTGAACAATTTTTTCTGTTCTTGTATCAATACTTGAAGTTGCTTCATCTAAAATTAATACTGGTGGATCAGCAATAGCAGCTCTGGCAATCGCAAGTAACTGTTTTTGTCCTTGAGAAAGACTTGAACCGTCACCACTTAAATAAGTATCGTATCCTTTTGGTAAATGTTTTTATAAAATGATGTGCATTCGCTAATTTAGCCGCATCAATCACTTCTTTTTCAGTTGCATCTAATTTTCCAAAACGGATGTTATCAGCAACAGTTCCTGAAAATAAATGTGTATCTTGCAGTACAATTCCCAAAGATCTTCTTAAATCAGGTTTGTGAATCTTCTCAATATTAATGTTATCATATCTTATTTTCCTGAATTAATATCATAAAAATCTATTAATCAAATTTGTAATTGTCGTTTTCCCAGCACCAGTTGCTCCTACAAGCTATTTTTTTGACCAGGTTTTGCAAATAATGTAATATCGTGTAATATTTGTTTTTCTTTCGTATAACCAAAATCAACATTTTCGAAAACAACGTCTCCTAATAATTGTTCATATGTTGTAGTTCCGTCCTTATGAGGATGTTTCCAAGCCCAAATACCTGTTCTTTCTGGTGTTTCTTCAATTTTGTTTTCATCATTGAATTTTGCATTTACTAAAGTTACATATCCTTCGTCAAATTCTGGAACTTCATCTAACAGTTTGAATACTCTCTCTGCTCCTGCTGATGCTAGAATTACTGATGTTAATTGTTGTGCTATTTGAGAAACTGGTTGATTTATAGTTTTTATAAATTGTAAAAACGAAACTAATCCCCCAATTGTAAATCCACTAACCCCATAAAAATACAAATACCGAACCAATAACCGCCGTTAGCACAAAGTTCATATTCCTAAATTTCCAACAGCAGGCCCTAAAATATTAGCATATTTCATCGCATCATTTGAACTTTTCAAACAATTCTGTATTTATTTTTTTCAAAATTCTCGTTAGCTTCATTTTCATATGAGAAAAACTTTTTACAACCTTTAGTCCTTCAATCATTTCTTCTGCATAACCGTTAACTTTCCCAATATTTTTTTGCTGTGCCTTATAATTTCTCGAACTTTTTGTAGAAATTATTTTTTTATTGTCGTAATCATAATAATTATCATTAAAACAACGATTAGTGTTAACGGTACATTTAAAAATAAACATCGAAATTAAAAACACTCACAATTGTTACAACTGACGAAATCATTTTGCGAAAGGCTTTCCACCATCATTGCTCTTAATGTATCAATATCACTCGAATATACACTCATTATGTCTCCGTGAGCATTAGTATCAAAAAAATTTAATTGGAAGACTTTCCATATGTTCAAATACTTCATCTCTCAATTTTTTTCAACGTTCCTTGTGCTATAATTACCATAAAAAAATTCCATATAAATATGTAGAAATAATCGAAAAAAACATAAACAATTATCATTTTTCCAATTATTGCTGCAAGTGGAGCAAAATCCACATGAGGTTTATTTATATTGGGAACAATAAATCCATCCATCAGTTGTTTCGTAAACATTGTCCCAACGACCATAAAGAATGAACTCAAAAAAATATGAAAAACTATAACAGCAGTCATTCTAAATTTGTAATTTTTTTAAACATATATCCTAAAAGTCTGAATAACACTTTTTATTTGATTTTTAATCGAAACATTTGTTGGTTTTGCCATTATTTATCACTCCCTTCTGTTTGAGATTCATAAACTTCACGATAAATTTTATTTGTTTTCAATAATTCGCTGTGAGTTCCAATTCCTGTGATAACTCCATCATCTAATACAATTATTTTATCAGAATCTTTTACAGAAGAAACCCTTTGACCGATAATAATTTTCGTAATTTCTGGTAACTCTTTGTTAAAGGCATCTCTTATCAATCTATCTGTTTTCGTATCAACAGCACTTGTCGAATCGTCTAATATTAATATTTTCGGCTTTTTCAATAATGCTCTTGCGATACATAATCTTTGTCTTTGTCCACCAGAAACATTTGTTCCGCCACGTTCAATCATTGTATCGTATTTATCAGGAAATTTTTGAATAAATTCATCTGCTTGAGCAATTTTACATGCTTTTTCAATTTCCTCGTCAGTTGCATTTTTATTCCCCCAACGAAGATTTTCTTTAATTGTTCCAGAGAAAAGTACATTTTTCTGTAAAACCATTGCCACATTGTCACGAAGAGTTTTAATGTCATAATCTTTTACGTTTACTCCTCCAACCAAAACTTCTCCATTTAAAACATCATACAATCTAGGAATAAGCTGAACCAAAGCCGATTTTGCACTTCCTGTCCCTCCAATAATTCCCAAAGTTTCTCCAGACTTTATATCCAAATTAATATCCGTCAAATTCAACACGTCAGGATTATTACTATAACTAAAAATTAACATTTTTAAATTTAATATCTCCAGATTTTACAACTTTTATCGGATTTTCTGGATTTTTTTATACTTGGTTCTTCTGATAAAACCATCGCTATTCTTTCACCAGAAGCTCTTGACCAAATAATATTTACCAACATCATTGAAAGCATCAGTAAACTCATTAAAATATTAATCGTATAAGCAAACAAACTTGTCAATTCTCCAGTTGTTAACTCGTTTACAACAATCATTTTAACTCCCAAACCATGAAAGTAACAAAAATACATGAAAATACTGTCAACTGCATTACTGGCGAAATAAAAAAATTATTATTTTTTTCTGCTTTTAAAAATGTATCTCTTAAATCTAAAGTTGATTTTTTTGAATTTAGAAATTTCATAATCTTCTCTAACATATGCCTTTTTACAACACGAACTCCATTGATATTTTCTTGCAAATCTGAATTTATTGTGTCATATTTTTTTGTTGCACTTGAAAAAAATTGGATACACTTTTTGAAATTAAAAGCTGTTAGTGTACCTCCTAAAAAAATATAATTGCTACAATAAATATCATTGCTAATCTAGGATTTATCAAAAATGACATTACAGTCGCTACAATTAGCATTATCGGCGCTCTAACAAGTCCTCTAATAACCAACTGAAATGAATTTTTGAATAATATTTATATCTGTTGTAAATCTTGTAATCAATCCAGCTGTCGAAAAATTTATCAATATTTGTAAATGAAAAACGATTGTATCTTAGAAAACATTGCTCTTCTAAGATTTTCTAGCAAATCCAGCCGAAGCATGAGAAGCATATTTCCCAGCCAAAACTCCCACTGTCAAAGATAATAAAGTAACTACAATCGTTTGCAATTCCAACTTCTACAGTTAAATTCATATCATTTTTTTATTCAAACCTTTATCAATTATAACTGCCATTAACGTTGGTATTAACATTTCAAAGATTACTTCTATAATAATAAATATCGGTGAAATTACTGTACTTTTTTTATATTCACCGATATAAGAAAATAATTTTTTTAACATTTTTTTGGTCCCTTTCTTTTTTATTAATAATATTTAATATAAAATTTTATACTTAAACCTGTTTAAAATTATATATTTAGAGTTAAATAAAATGTCATAGTTTTTTTGAATTTAATTTTAAAACAGTTCTATTACATAAATAACTATATGAATTTTCCTAAATTTTCATAAATAAATAAGAAGCCCAAAAAAGGGCCTCATTAATTTTATTTAAAATATTTTTTTGTAAATTATAAATCTCATTGAAAATGTATCAAACTTTTTAATGAGCATTCAAAAGAATATCCATAAAGTATCTAATTTGGATTCTCCACCAAGGCCAATCATGTGCTACATCATATCCCTGAGTAATCTACCCAAGCTGGAATTTGTTTTTTTCATAAAGAATTCTTTCTAATTCTCTATTACTTGGCAATAATTCTCCTTCCCAAGCTCCTTGACCAATACAAATAATAATATCTTTTTTTCTATATTCATCTAAATAATAATGATTCCAAGGTATATTTTTTAAGAAGTCTACAACTGAATTATTGTAAACCAAGTCATCCATATAATCTCCAAAGAACATTCTCGCATCAAATGCTCCACTTAACGAAATTATTGAATCAAATAAATCTGGTCTACGGAAGAATAAAAATTCCAGCATGAGCTCCTCCCATACTACAACCTGTTACCAAAATATCACTTCTCCAAGAAATATCTTGTATTCTAGGAACTAACTCATTTGAAATGTAATTGAACCATCTTTCTTGCATTTCAATTCTATGTCTAGGATCTCCATTAGATGACCAACTTTCCAAGTCAACACTTCCCACACAAAATAATTGCAATCTTCCTTGTTCGATATAATCTGACAAAACATCAATCATTCCAAATTCTTCATATTGATTGAAATCACCATCTTGTGATGGAAATACTAACACAGGTTTCCCTGCATGACCATATCTTTTTGTATTCCATATCTCTATTAAAAAAAGTGACTGTACTCTCTTCTGTGCTCTATTTGCATAAATTTTCCTTTCAATAATTTTTATCTTTTTTCATGAACCATTTTCTTAAATTCTTCCATTTCTTCTTCAGTTTTGAAAATAGCTGTGTACATGTAATTTCCCATTGCTCTGAGAAAAATATCTGGCATTCTTTCATCCATTACAATACTTTGTCCGTATTTTTTTGTTTAATTTCATCATGACTATGAACATAATTATGATTATCTCTTCTGCTTACATAAATACAATAATTTTTTTCTAAATCATCATTCAAGTTTGCATTTCTAATTTCATCAAAAGCTACCATATCAGCCCAAATTTGATAAACATCTGTATTATTTGCGTAATTATACATATCTGGTGTATATCCTCCAGCAGGTCTCATATTTGTTTCAAGTCCGATATAATCTCCTTTTTTTACCTAATCCTTCTACATCATTTTTTTAATTTAAAAGAATTCTAAATGTATAAATCTACTCTTAACACCAAATGCTTTTTACAGTTTTTCTTCCTGCTTCCAATAATTTTTTTCAGGCATTTCTTTTTCAACATAATAGAAAACATCCAATCCTTCATTTACAATATCCATTATTGTAGGTTCAAAAATTCCAGTTTCAAAAAACAGGTTCTCCTTTTGAATTAATTATCGCATCATATGAAACCAAGTCTCCATCAACAAATTGTTCCATAATATATTTGATATCTTTATTTTTTTGTTTCAAAAAAATGCTTTTAATTCTTCTTCATTTTTGATTTTATGAGTATCACTTGCACCAACACCGTTATCTGGTTTAGTAATTACAGGATATCCAACTTCTTTTTATAAATTTTTTTAGCTTTTGCTAAAGTTGTTACTAAAGAATATGCTGCAGTAGGAATTTCTGCTTTTTTTATAGAATTTTTTTCATTTTTGATTTTTTTCTTTAATATTGTTTGATTTTATCGCTTTTTATACCAGTTACAACGTTAAAGTCTGTACGAAGTCTCGCATCATTAGCTAACCAATATTCGTTATTCGATTCGATCCAATCAATTTTTCCCATATTTATGAGTAAAGAAACCAATTGCTTTTCAAAAACATCATCATAATTTTTCCAACGACGAAACTTTATAATATTCTGTCAAAGCATTTTTCAATTTTTTTCATCCAATTGATCATACTCAATATCTGCAATCCCTAAAACATTTACCCCATTCTTTTTCAATCTATCACAAAAATTCCCAGTTTGTTTTTGGAAATTGTGGTGAAATATAAACAAAATTCATTTTTTTCTATTCATCTCCTTATTTATTTAATAAATGATTTTAATTAAATTAATTACGTTTTTATTATATCATAAAAAAATATATTTTTACAAGTCGATTATAATACAAATTTTTTTCAAAAAAATTTTTTTATGCTTTTTATTTTTATGATTTATATAAATTTTGTATTTATAAATTCTACTTTCGATTTATCCATGATATGAATTCTCAAAATTCAATAATTACAATAAAAAAATCCCTACATAGAGGTATACGAACCTTGTATTATTTAAAAATACTGCAGGGGTTTGATATATTTTATTTTATATTATTTTTTTGAAAATGTCAATTGAGAATTTTTTTATTTCTAGATAGTTTTACCTTCTTTTTTTATTAAGATTTTTATTGATATTTTTTTAAGTTATGATATAATTAATTTGCAATACCATTGAGAACTTTATAAAAATATAGAAATTTTGGGATAAAAGGCTAGATTTTTCTAGTCTTTTTGATACAACAATTTTGGCTTCCCAAAAAGCCACTATATTTTTTTGTAAAAGAGATAGTGGTAATGGATAATATTATTGCTTTATTAGTTATGTTTGTATATTGTTTTACAGATTAACTAAGTAGGTTTTAATATTTCACTTCTACAAACCTCAATCCTTCGAGGGTATTTCTTTTTATTTATTAAATTAAAAATTTTATTTTTCCAGTCTTTTTATTTTATAAACTTTATAATTTTTTACTTTAATTCTACCTTTTTTTAAAAACAAATAATTTCTTTTCCTTTAACTCAACACATCTTAAAAACATCAGTAAAAAAAACATCCTGAATCTAAATTTATACAATTATTTTTTTAATGCTGATATCGTTTTTGTGGAGTATGACCGTAATATACGATTTTTTTCCTGTATTATTTTTTTCTTATACCAATCATCTCGAGTCCATAACAAATATTTAATTTCTTGATCTTCCAAATTTTTTTAGAAAAAAATCAATTCCTGCATGAACAAATAAATGATTTTTCACTCTCAATGATATGTGGCATTTTTTTCAATAAAATTAAATAACCATTTTTCTTCATAGAATTTATTATTTTTCCAATATTCATCTATTGTTTTTTTCTTCTGTTTGATGTTCAAAAAAAGATTTTATAGTAACATTTCCACCATTATATAACCAATTTAAACGATAATTTTCATCACTTATTGATTCAAAAAGCATATTTTCGTGATTTCCCATTAAGTGAATAATATTGTAACCTTTATGAATCATTTCTTCATACCAATTATATAACTCAAAAGAAAAATTTTCCCTCTATCACAGCTATCTCCAAGAATCAGTAGTAAATCTTCTTTTTCAAATCTATTTTCTCTATTAGTTTTTCAAACAAATCAAATCTTCCATGAATATCTGTCAAAACAAAAAAATTTTTTTGATAATCATCTTCTTTAATTTTTTTCTTATATTTAGTTCCATTTTTTTCATCATCTTCCAAATTATTCAAATTAATTTTTATTTATAATTTAAGCTTTGTTAATATTATACCTCAAATAAAAGATTTTTACAATTTCTTTTATCAAAAACTTTACTTATACTCATTCAAATCAATACCCTGATCCAATGCTGCAAAAATGCACCCACAGTAGCATTGACGATAAACATCATATTCTGCGCACATATCGACTGAACGCTTGTAACCATTATTTTTCTTAAAAATCTGATGGCAAATAATTTACATCAAAAATTTCTTGAATTTCTAATCCAAGAGTGTTTATTAATTGACTATTTTTTTATGAGGACTTAATGTTAATGCACTTCCAAAATAATCAAATCCTAACTCTTGGGCCTTTTTTTGCAACAATATCTAATCTCATTTGAAAAGCAAACAGTACATCTTTCTCCACCTTCTTTTTCGTTCTCTAATCCTTTCACAGCTCGATAAAAAGTCAGCTGGGTTTGTACTCATCCTCAATAAATCCGACTTTATTTCCTGTTCTTTCATTAAATTTATTTATAAATTCCTCTTGTACTAAAGGCTCTTTTTCTCATATTCAGCTTTAGGGTGAATATTATTATTTGCAAATAACACAGTTACATCAGCATATTGTGTAAGAAATTCCAAAGTATACGTACTACAAGGTGCACAACAGCTATGAATCATTATTTTTAGGACGAATATTTTTTTGCTTTTCCAATCTGAAATTAATTTTGTCAAAATTGTATGGTAATTGATTTTTTTGATTTGGATTCATTCTCTCTAAAAATTTCTTTTTGCATTTTTTTATATCTTTTTCAATAAAATTTTTCTTTTATTTTCCATAAAAATTGTTTTCTCCTCTTTATTTCTACATTTTTTTAAACTTTTTGATTTATAAAAAAATTAGACTTGCTCAAATAATTGCAAAACTAATTTTGAATTACTAAACAAGTCTAAAGAAATCTATTTGTTTATTTTGTTATATTCTTCCAACGCTTTTTTTCAATACTTTCATTCCATTTTCAATTTCAATTAAATTATGTGTACAGAATGAGAATCTAGCTTCTTTTGTCCCTTTTTCCAGGTGTTTTGTAAAATCCAGGCCCTGGTGCAAATGACAATGTTTGATTTTTTTATATCTAAATTCTGTCAATAACCAAATTGCGAACTTTTTCAATATCATCTACTGGCAATTCTGCGATCAAATACAAAGCACTACTTGGCTTATATGTCACAACTCCAGGAATTTTTTGAATATTGTTGTAAATCATATCTCTTCTAACTTTATATTCCAATTTTGTATTGTCAATGTAAGTTTCTAAAGTATTTATCAAGTTTGCACTTGCATATTGCTCAATTGTCGAAACTGATAATCTTGCTTGACAGAATTTTAATGCTTGTGCCATAAAAATCTTTGTTTTTAGAGGCAATAACACCAATTCTAGCTCCAGTCGCACTATAATGTTTAGAAATACTATCCACAAGAATTACTCTATCTTCAATTTCTGGAATTGACATAAACGATTGATAAGTTTTTGCAATTTTTTCATCATAAATAAATTGTCTATAAACTTCATCTGTAACAATGTATAAGTCATGTTTTATCGCAATTTCTTTTATTAATTCCATTTCTTCTGGTCTAAAAACAATCCCTGTTGGATTACTTGGGTTAGAAAACATTATTGCCTTAGTTTTTGGAGTAATTAATTTCTCAATTTCTTCTCTTGATGGCAAATGATAATGATCTTCAATCGAAGTTTCAATTGGGACTAATGTTGCATCAGCAATTCTCAAAAAACTGTCATAATTTGTATAATATGGCTCAGGCACTAAAACCTCATCTCCAGGATTACAAAGAGTTTGAAGCGTAATTTGAATTGCCTCACTTCCTCCTTGAGTAATCAAAATTTCTTCAGGCAAAAGATTAATATCATCTTTCGCATAAGATTTTGAAAATGATTCTCTCAGCTCCATTATTCCTGCTGAATTTGTATATTTAACAATTTTTTCTTTATAGTTATTCAATCCTTCAAAAAATGTATCTGGCGTTTCTACATCAGGTTGCCCAATATGTAATTGATACACTTTTACTCCGTTCCTTTTAGCTTCGTCAATATAAGGAACTAATTTTCTTATTGGTGAATACTGCATATTCAGTACTCTATCTGAAAAAGTTTTTCATACTCATCCCTTTCTTTTTATAAATCTATTTTTTTATTATATTTTTTTCATTTAATGCTTTTAAAATAGCAAAAGTTTCAACGTCCATTTCTCCACTATAATTTGATGGTCTAAAATGGTGTTGGAATACCTTTATTACATTTTTTTAGTCTGTTTGTCCCAAGTTCCAGTTATACTTATACCGTATCCAAATTTGTTTAATTCTCTTTGAATTTCAGAAACAGGCATCATACTCAATTTAGTCGAATATTCTCTTTCATAATTATTTTTTTAGTGTCATTATCATACCACATTCCGATATTATATTTTGTATATAATTCTTTCCAAGGGAATAATGGACCTGGATCAGATTTTCTTTGTGGTGCAATGTCTGAATGTCCTAAAATATTCGTTGCAGGAATTTCGTATTTATCAGCTAAATATTTAACTAAAACAGCAACTTCCTTTATTTGAAAATCTTTATATGGCACAAATGTTCCACTGACATCTCCACCATTTACAATTTCAATTCCAACTGAAGTGTCATTTAAATTGTTTCTTCCTTTCCAATCACTAGCTCCAGCATGCCAGGCTCTCTTATTTTCATCTACTAATGAATAAATTGGTTCTGATTTATTGTCTGAAACCATATAATGCGCACTTACTTCATTTTTTGTCAAAGTTTTTAATGACGAATCTCTATTTCCTGCTGTGTAGTGTAAGATTATGAATTTTTGTCTATAATCTTGACCTTGTGAAGTATATGAAGTATCGATTCTAATTGTTCCAGCTGAATTTGAAATTGTTTCAGATCTTCTGTTTGGATTAGTTGGAATCGTTGTTCCTCCTTTGTTATTGTTGTCATTACTTCCATTGTTGTATCCACCATTATCTATTATAATTTCAACTGGTTTTTAACGTCTGTCGAGACATCTCTGTTATTCGCGTAGGAAAAAGCTTGATATAACCAATGTCGCAAATAATAAAAAAATAACCTATTTTTTCATTACTATTTTCCTCCTATAATTTTATTTTTATCAGTTTTTTTATAATCATATTTATAATTTTATACTTTATTATATCATAAAAAAATTTCAAAAAGTATAAAATTTTTTTATTTTAAATTGAATTTTATCTAATATATACTTATCTATCATTTTCAAATCAAAAAGAACAGTAAAACCTAAGCTCTACTGCTCTTTTTTTGAAATTTAAATACTTATAAAAGATATTTATTTGATAGAGTATTCTTTTCTTATAAAATAAAAAAATACTTATCTATAAAAATATTTTTTTAGTAGAGTATTTGAATTTCTGGTTATAATTAATAAATTGCTCTAAATCCAATACCTCCACGAACATTATTTCCCTTAGTATCGTATCCAGCATTTACTGTAACACCAAATCTAGTATTATCAACTCCGATATTCAAGTCAAATTTACCATTTCCACGTCTATCTTCTTTTTCTCCTCTAATTCCAAACCAGTCAGCATTCGTATATCTGACTCTAGCTTCATTATTGACATCTCCAATTTTTCCAAGCTCATTTTCATAAGCAGCAGTAAGTCCAACTGATAAGTTAGTTCTCACAGCCATTGGTTGAACATATTTAAATTCTACTCCAACTTCTGGTTTTACTGAGAAATAGTCGTTTCCTTTTACTTCTAATCTAACTTCTCCATCATCTTCTTTAATGTTGCTAAATCTTCCGTATTCCATTTTTAAAGCTCCGTATGGCCTTAAATGTGTTCTTTCGCTCATTCTTATATCATACCCTAAATCTGTTTAAACGCCGCTCCATATGATGTATAATCTGATTTGGCATTAAATATGTCATCAACTACTAAAAATTTACGTTTCATTTCATTTTTACCTAAGAATACATCTCCAGCAACTGTCCATCTTAATGAACCGTTGTGATCTGTGTATGGTGACATTGTTTTGAAAAGATACCTGCCTTTTAACATAGTCTGGTTTTCTTTTGATTTTCCTATATCCTTAAACTTGAATCTGTTTGTCACTGCTCCGGCATACCATCCTGAACTGTTCCCTAACTTAACAGTTTCATTTTCATGAACATAGGCTACTCCGTAAGCATCACTTGTATAATCTATTATTCCTGCTGTATCTGTTTTATATTCATTTTTCATTCCAAATACTTTGATTTTGTTATTGTCTTTTGTTGGATTTCTCCATTCATTTTTAAGATATTTAAACTCTTTATCAAGTATTTCCTGTTTCATTGATTCTCTGCTGTACATTCGCATACTGGTGTCCCATCATTTCATCAAAAGCTTGATACAGCAATACTTCTTCATTGTTTCCAATGCTGTTTAATTTTTGGAATAATTGATTTTCTCTGCTTCCAAGTGCTTCCACTCCATATCTCTGTTCCAGTCCATCTGCAAAGTTATACGTGTCTGTTTTATTTACAGGTGTTTCATCTGCTCCTGCCCATTCTGTATATGGAATTTTTGCCATATAGGCATTTTGTATTGTTCCGTCTGTCTGATTTTGTGCAACACTCGCCATCCAAGTCAATGAACCGGAATAAATACTCCACTTTTCTATTTGAGGATTAGTTAAAATCATCTGATTATATGGTGCAAGTATTTGAGGACTTACTTGAATATATTTACCTGTTGTATTTTGAGCAGCCTCATTTCCTATAATTAAATCAGCCTTTCTCAATGAACTTAACTCGCTTAATCCTGTTATAGGTCTTGTAAATCTTCTATTTGAAGTATCTATGTACATTCCAATTGTTGAAACTTCCATTTCTTTATACTCTTCTGCTGAAGTTGTAGCTAATTCAGGAATTACCGGAGTTCCATTAACACTTATTGTAGCTGTAGATGCTCCTACCGGTGCGTGTATTTTTACACCACCCATATCTTTACCTAAAGCCTGTCCTTCACTTGGAATTACTTTATCTCTAGCTCCAACTCCTGTTATATTCAATGTTCCATAGTTTTTTTAATTATTCCTATGTTTCTACCTGCCGCATTCCCTTTAGCCGCCAATCCTACCGCTTCTTCTGCATTAATTTGAATAGTTCCATTATTTTCTATTGTTGAACCCGTTTTTAACTACTACTCCTACGATTCTTTTTAATCCTGAACCCTTTGACTGAATAATTCCATTATTTATTCCGTAAACTCCATTATCAAGATACATTCCTACCGTGTTACTTGCACTAAGGTTAATAACTCCATTATTTGTTACTGTTGTTCCACTTTCTGTTCCATACATTCCAATACTGTTTTCTCCAGTTACATTAATTGTTCCTGAATTTAAAATATTTCCTGTATAAGCTGGTGATGAAGCATCTCCATAATATCCTGCCGCCATTCCTATCGCATAGTAATTATCTGATGGATTAGGATTTCCAACACTTGAAGCTCCTACTGTTATTGATGCACCGCTACTATTTGAAGCAGTTCCGCCATTTATACTGTAAATTCCAACATTTCCTACTCCCGAACCATAATTAATATTAGCGTTATTTATTACAGTTCCTGCTGAATAAAGTCCGTAGTTTTTTGAACCTGTTGAAGTTAACTGGCTATTATTTACTACAGTTCCTGCCGCATCTTTTGAGAATACGAAAACAGTATTATCTCCAACATTTGAAACAGTGGCATTACTTATTACTGTATTTCCAGTTCCTTCATTAATAAATCCATACGAACTGTTACCTATTGTCATTTGAGAACCTGTATCAGCTTTTATCAGATTACCTGTTCCTCTTGTATAAACACCGATAGCTTCGTTTTCTCCCACTGTAATTACAGAAGTTCCTGTAAGAGTTACATCTCCACCTGTACTGAGCACTCCCTTACCTTTGTCTCCCATAGTCAATGTTCCACTATTGATAACATTTGCACCATCAGAATAAATTCCATAGGATTTCCCACTTCTGTCTGTTATTGTTCCTGTATTTGTAAGAGTTCCTCCTGTTGTATAAATTCCAACTATTCCTTTATCACTGCTAGTATTTACTATATCTACATCTGTTGTATTTGTAGCTGTGCTGTCATATAGAATACCTGTTCCGGATTCATTTGCTGAACCTGTATATTTTATTTCAAAAGTGTGTCCATTTGGATTTATGACAGAACCGTTGGCAACATAAATTCCTGCACCTTTATCCTTAATTTCCACTCCAGTATTTGAAGTAAAATTCACTTTACTTTGAGTTCCACTTGCATAAACTCCTATTCCGTTAGTTCCCACTGTAATATCTGAACTTCCTGTTCCTCCAAGATTAATGATATTTCCAGCTCCCTCTGACACAATTCCGACAGCTTTATCTCCTGTCATTACTATTTTTCCATTATTTGTAATAACTCCATTTTCTGTTGTCAGCAGTCCTGTTCCTGCAAGGTCATTTGTATTTCCATACAATCCGATTGAACTGTCCCCTGCAACTGTTACAGTACCGTTATTAGTTATTTCTAAAACTTTATCAGCTGTTGTCAATGTACCATTTGAAATTTTAGCATCCGTTCCATAAGATTTCAATGCTGAAGCAGAAGCAAACCCTGCCATACCTATTCCATTTAAAGTTATATTTACATTAGCATTATTTGTAAGGGTACTTCCGTTTACTCCGTAAGCTCCTATTCCTTTATCAACATTTATCGTACTATTGTTGTCTACATAACCGAAACTTGTGGATAATGCTGTCGTGCTTGATGGAGTTCCTCCTGTTATATTAATAGTTCCATTATTAGTATAGCCAGTTGTTGTATTTGTTGCAACACCATCATGCGAAGCCATTGATAACCCTTTTTCCTGTTGCAGAACTTACAGTAACTCCACTTGCTATTGTAAATTTTTTTCATTTGAAAGTCTTATTTTTTTGTGTTAAATTCATCAGTATTATCATCTAAATCCTGATTATTATTCAGATTGAATATACCGTCTATGTAGTATATTTTGTAATCGTGGTTATTTGTATGCAAATCAGCAAGCTGCATATCATTTTTTATACTTGTTGTTCCTGTTGTTCCAGATGTCCAGTTAGTTGTTACTCCATTATATGTACGAAGTACAACGTTATCTCCTGTCAGATTTACAGTTACATTATTCATTCCAAGATATTTAGCTGTGGCTGAAGTATTTCCACCATCATAGTTAGTTGCATCTGTTCCTGGCATTAGTATTCCGTCTGCCATATTTATTGTAGTTGCACCTTTAAATTCAATTTTTTTGAAGAATCGTCAGCATAAAATGGTGTAGATTTTTGCATGGTTGACAGTTGCCGTTCCAGCAGTTACTACATCTGAACTTGTTGCTTTATCTTCGTGATAAATTGTTCCTCCGCTAAAGTTAACTTTTCCTCCATCAACTGCCGCCAATGCTCCATTTTCTCCAGTTTGAATCTTATTAGCCGTACCATTGTTAACATTTACAACTGAACCGGTTCCAGAGGCAAATCCTGCCATACCACTTATTTTAATACTTCCATCTTCTATATTAACAGTTCCACCTGCTGTTCCTGCCACTGTTTTTGTAGCCAGTCCTGCAATATTCTCAAACTTGTTCTGAGTAGCATTTTTGTCTATTGCTTCAATATCTCCATGAATATTAACTACACCTTCATCTCTTGCAAATCCTATTATTGATTTGTAGTTTACTGCTGTTGTAGTTGTAGTATTTGCTGATGTTCCTGCATTTACAACCCCTTTATTATCACCCATATAGGCTATTCCTTCTTTCGAAGCTAGTACTACATTAGGAGAAACATTTACTTCAGAAGGTAGTCCCTGTAATTTTGGCGCTGTTGTAGCAGTTGCATCTGTCAGTGCTTTTCTAGCTCCACCATTATTTATAGCTATAGCATCTGCATCATTTTGAGCTATTCTTGCATCTTCACTTCCATATCTATGTTTTAACTGATCCCAAGTTCCTTCTGCATAGGCCACTATAGTCCCTGTTGAAGCATCTGCTTCAAGAGTATTTGTACCATTGATACCATCAGTTATATCTGAACTTTGTCCTATAATATGGTAGTTAGAAGTATTTTTACCTACATCTATTACTGTTCCTTGTTTTGCCAAGACCATAATTCCATTCTTTGAATATTTTCCAAATCTAATGTCTAATTTAGCAACTTCTAGATTATGTATAGGGTCTTTTGAAAAATCATTACCATTTGCATAACCATATGATGCTGCATAGCCTGTCTTATCTAATTCTATTTGTTGCGTTGTACTATTCCATTTATGATTAAACCATCTCGCCCAAGCAGGATCTGTTTTATGAGCATTTATTTCGGTTGCAGTTGGTGTAGGACCTTCCATTACATCCCCTCTTGCAACTATTCCAACTCTTTGACCACTTTCTGAGAAAAATTCCAACAGCTCCGTCAACTGTTTTTATCAGTATAGCCTGTATTTGTTAAATTTCCTTCTGCTGTTTGCTGATTCTGGTTGTCTATTGTTAATTTTTCTCCAACTTTTGCAGAAAAATCTATTTCTCCTTGATATAATCCTATATGTGCCGCCTTATTGTTGTATCCATATAGACTTTCTATTTTCATTTGGAGCTTCCATATGTACTTTAGCTATATCTCCTTTTGATTCTACTACCAAAATACATACCTATATTTTCATCACCATATAGTTTAACATTTGATAACCTTATCATATTTGTATTGTGAAGGTATCCTGCTCCTGCCGGATTTACAAGTTTAGATAAAGTTGGAGCATAGGAAAAACTTGAATATACTATATTTGAAGCTCCATCTGATTGGATAAGCCCTTCATTTTCCCAATGCTTCATATATGATAATCCTGTTGTTAAATAAACAGAGTTATTTCTTCCATACATATTTACATTAGCTTTTCCAGAAAATCCTCCAGCTAAAACACGCCATTCTCTTCCAATACCACCAACAGCTTTCCCATACTTGTATGTATATCTGGCAACCGGCATGTTATAGAATCCCATATTATCACTATTATACATATTTACAGTTACATCATCAAAATCCAGTATTCCATGTCTCCATGTTTCGTTTGTTACTGCTCCTGCTCTTCCATATAGATTAAATACTAAATGCTTAATATTTAAATCTCCCAATGCATGAACACCAACAACACCTTCATCTGGAATACCATTTCCATGTCCATCATTATATACTCTTTGAGCATTATCAGATACTCCTAAATGTGCTCTAGTATTACTATCATCGTAGATATCAGTAGGATAATGTCCTCTTAAATAGAAAGTGTTATTAGCAATTTTATCTATATTAACTTGGCTATTTAGATAGTAAGTATTAGTATATCTATTATCTTCATTTATTATACGTGTTCCTTCAAGTTGTCTACCATTATACGAACCTGTCATTGCTGCTGGAGTAGGATTAGTATTATTTATATTTCCTATTAAAGAAGTAGGATCTATTCCCGAATAAATAGAAATATTATCTCTTAACTCTCTATGGCTCCATGTTCCATCAAAATTAAATATCCTGTAAATGGTTCTGCATTAGGTTTTGCAATGCTGACTGTTTTAGTAGGAGTATTTGGTGTAGGAACTTTTATTGCCGGTATTTCTATTCCATTAACTGTCATAACCTGTAACTGAGGTGCTCTTATTCCTAAATCTGGAAGTTCTATTTGTACAGTCTTTTGGTTTTATTGAAGCGTCAACATTTATTTCCAGAATTGGTTCCTGTGCTCTGGTATTACTCATAAGTCCATAAGTTGATTGAAGTCCTGTTCTTTCATTTGATGAAGCCATTCTTCTATTTCTACTTAATGCCAAATTTCCATAATTTTTACTCAATGGCGAAACATTTCTCTCGAATAGATTGTTACTTCTTTCATAAAACGCCTTCGTAAGAATACTTTTCAGATTTATCTCCTTTTCCTTTAAAAGTTCCACCCCAGTTATTAGAAAATCCATTAACTCCAAATTGCCAATTGCTCCAAGGAGATTTTACAACATGATCCCCTTGTTCCATAAGCTGAATTAATTCTAAATTTGTCTTTTTCAGAAGTTTGTCATTTTCTTTTCGAGTTTCTTGAACTTTTTGATGTATGTCTTTAATTGATGTAGAAATTACTTGCTTTTGACTTTCAAGATTTGTATTTGACTCAGCAGAAAATAAATTATTTGAAATGTTTACTGTTCCCGTCAGTAAAAATGTTATAAGTGCTGAATCAGTGTACCTAAAATCTTGACATCTTTTTGCAAATGAACATAGATCTTTTTTTATTTTTTTCTTAAATTATTCGTCATTTCCAATTCTCTCCTTTTTAATTTTTTTTTATTAAATGACTTATGCCTTTCCTTTTTTTATTTATTTTTATCTAATTTTTACTACTAAAAAAATTGAAATAACTGTATTTGTTGCTATTATTATTATTATAACATAGAAAAAAATTTTTTTCAAAAAGAAAATTTTTAAGTTTTTTTCGTAAATTCAAAATATATACTCGAACTTATTTAAAAATCAAATTACTAAAATCGTATAAATTTATGAGTTGAATAAAAATAGTCATCGTTTTTTTTTGAGTTCAATTTTAAGTTTCTTTATAGAAAAAGAAGAGTGTCCAGAATTTTGTGTAAACTAATAGAAAATCTAGTAAATTCAGTACTTTGCTATTCTATTTACACAAAAAATTTTTATATTTTCAAAAAAGAACAGCAAAATTTAAATTTCACTGCTCTTTCTTTTTATTTTTAAAAAAATTTTTAGTAAATCGCTCTAAATCCAATACCTCCACGAACATTATTTCCTTTAGTATCGTATCCAGCATTTACTGTAACACCAAATCTAGTATTATCAACTCCGATATTCAAGTCAAATTTACCATTTCCACGTCTGTCTTCTTTTTCTCCTCTAATTCCAAACCAGTCAGCATTTGTATATCTAACTCTAGCTTCGTTCTTACCGTTTGCAACTCTTCCTAATTCATTTTCATATGCAGCTGACAATCCAACAGATAACTGAGTCTTCACTGCCATTGGTTGAACATATTTAAATTCTAATCCAACTTCTGGTTTTACTGAGAAATAGTCATTTCCTTTTACTTCTAATCTAACTTCTCCATCATCTTCTTTGATGTTGCTAAATCTTCCATATTCCATTTTCAAAGCTCCGTATGGTCTTAAATGTGTTCTTTCACTCATTCTAATATCATAACCTAAATCTGTTTTAAAGCTGCTCCGTAAGACGTATAGTCTGATTTAGCACTAAATATATCGTCAACTACTAAAAATCTACGTTTCATTTCATTTTTACCTAAGAACACATCTCCAGCAACTGTCCATCTAAGCGAACCGTTGTGATCTGTGTATGGCGACATTGTTTTGAAAATTCCAGCTTTTAACATAGTTTGGTTTTCTCTTGATTTTCCAATATCTTTGAATTTAAAGTTATTGTTTACAGCTCCAGCGTACCATCCACTTGAGTTTCCTAACTTAACTGTTTCATTTTCGTGAACATAAGCAACTCCGTAAGCATCACTTGTATAATCAATTATTCCTGCTGTATCAGTATTATATTCATTTCTCATACCAAATATTTTGATTTTATTGTTATCTTTTGATGGGTTTCTCCAATCATTACGTAAATATTTAAATTCTTTATCCAATAAACTTCCTGTTTCATTAATTCTTTGTTGAACATTACCGTATTGATGTCCCATCATTTCGTCCATTGCTTGATAGAATAAAATTTCTTCGTTGTTTCCAATTCCATTTAATTTTTGGAATAATTGATTTTCTCTACTTCCTAATGCTTCAACACCGTATCTTTGTTCCAATCCATCCAAGAAATTGTATGTATCTGTAGGATTTACAGGCGATGCCTCATTTCCTGCCCAGTATGTATATGGTATTTTAGCAAGGTAAGCATTTTCTATTGTTCCATCAGTTTGATTTTGTGCAACTGTTGCCATCCAAGTTAATGCACCTGAATAAATATTCCACTTTTTAATTTGCGGATTTTGCTTTATCATGGTATTGTATGGAGCCAATATTTTTTGATCAACTTGTATAGCTTTACTTGTAGCATTTTTTGTAGCTTCATTACCTATTATTAAATCAGCTGTTGTTAAACCATTTAATGCACTTAAACCATTAATAGGATTTGTAAATCTTTTTATTAGATGTATCTATATACATACCAATTTTTGACAATTCCATATCTTTATATTCTTCAGCACTTGTTGTCGCCAATACTGGAGCAACTATATTCCCATTTATTGTTATAGTTCCAATTGTTGAACCAGCTGGAACGTCTATTGTAACATTTCCTACAGTTTTACCTAAATTTTTGTCCTCCAGAAGATATCTTTATAACTGAAGTATCGTTGGGATCTGTATTTCCATTAATATTGAAAGTTCCATAGTTTTTAATTATTCCAGGATTTGCCCCAGCTGCATTTCCCTTAGATAAAATTCCAACTGCATCTTCTGCTGTAATTTCTATTCTTCCATGGTTTTCTATTGTAGAACCATTTTTTTAACTACTACTCAACTACTTTCTTTAAACCAGAACCTACTGATTTGATAGTACCATAGTTATATCCATAGGCTCCATTATCTAAATAAATTCCAGTAGTATTATCTGCACCTAAATTAATTGTTGCTGTTGAACCTGCTGATGTACCATTATATACTTTAGTCCCAGCTTCTGTTCCATACATACCTATACTATATGGTCCAGTAACATTAATAGTTCCCTCATTAACTACATTTCCTGTATATGCTTTTGTAGGAATACCATCTCCATTAAATCCAGCTGCCATACCTACTGCATATCTATTATTTAATGAGTTATTAGGATCTATATAAGAAGCTCCTACTGTTACTGTTTCCAGTCATATTTGTTGCAGTTCCTCCATATGTACTATAAATACCCACATTTCCTACTCCAGTTCCAAAGTTTATATCAGCATTATTTGTAACTGTTCCTGCTGAATATAGTCCATAATTATATGAACCTGTTGATGTTAATGCAGTATTGTTATTTACAGCTCCTGTTGTATCTCTTGAATAAATATAGGTTACATCATTTCCTAATATCTGACTTGCAGCGTTACTATTTATAGTATTTCCTGTTCCTTCATTCAAGAAACCGAATGAACTATCACCAATTGTCATAGTACTTCCTGATCTCGCAGTTACTATTTGTCCATTACCTTTTGTGAAAACTCCAACAGCTTTGTCAGTTCCAACATTAATTTGACTCGTTGTATCTAAATCAACATTTCCACCTTCACTATATATTCCTGTTCCATCATTACCAACAGTTATTGTTCCTTTATTTAGTACTCTTTTTCCATAAATTCCAACAGAATTATCTCCAACACTTATTATTCCAGTATTTGTAATGTCATCTCCTGATTGTGTAAGAATTCCTACGCTAGGTTTTGATGAAGTTAATGGACTTGTTAGTGTTACTGTCCCAGTATTTATAATTTCAGTTCCATTTGTTATTATTCCATAACCTTTATCTCCTGTAATTCTTGCAGTGTTAGTTAATTTTCCACCACCAACAGTATAAAGTCCTACAAGACCAGCATTTGTTCCAACAATATCTACTAATTTTACATTCGTTCCATTTGTAATATTAGCTCCTGTTCTTCCTTCATAATATAAACCAACTCCTGTTCCAGTATTTGAGCCACTATATTTTAATTCAAGTTCATTTGAAGCAGATGATAAAGTACTTCCATCATTTTTAATAAATATTCCTGTTCCCTCCATCTTTAATTTCTATTCCATAGTTAGAATTAATAGTTACAGGTGATTTTTTTCAGCGTAAACTCCTATACCTTTTTTTACCTACTATTATATCTGAACTTCCTGTTCCACTTAAAGTAACTGTTGCTTTTTTTAGAAACAATACCTACAGTTTCATCTCCTGTTAAAGTCAATTTACCACTATTAGTTATAACTCCATTTGAAGCACTTAATAAAGGAGATGTTCCATTTGTACTTCCATATAATCCAACTGATTTATTTCCATTGACTGTTATTTGACCTTTATTTGTTATTTCAAAAGTTTTATCAGAAAGAGGTCAATGTACTATCGCTAATCTTTTTATCTGTTCCATAAGTTTGTAATGTTCCTGCTGATGTAAACGCAGCCATTCCAACACCTTGAGTAGTAATGTTAATTTTACCTGTCGTATCATTTGTCAATGTACTTCCATTGATTCCATAAGCACCTACTCCATCAGCAACATTAATAATATTTTTATTATGTATTTGTCCATAGCTAATATTAAGACCTATTGTTCCTGTTGCTAAACTTCCACCTGTTATATTAACAGTTCCATTATTTATAAATTGAGTTTTACTATTATCTCCGTCAGCATTAGATTTATCATTTGATCCTATTGCTAATCCTTTTTCCTACTGTCGAGCTAACAGTTTTTCCAGAATTTATTGTAACGACTTCTCTTGACAATCCCACTTTATTAAAGTCATCTGATGCACTACCTACATTAATATCTGTATCTATATCAAATTGTCCATTAATATAATAAATCTTATACTGATGTCCATTTTCATTAAAAGCAGATACTTTCATAGTATTTTTTTAACTAAATTGGCTATTGTTGTTCCATCCCATATTTTATGTATTCCATCATTTGATGCTAAAACTACATTATCTCCTGTAAGATTTACAGTAACATTAGACATTCCATTATATTTAGCTGTTGTTCCTGTTGCTGCTGCATAATCAGCTTTTGTTCCAGGGATTAATATACCATGTGATATATTTAATGTTGTAGGTGCTGTAAAATTAATATGAGAAGTACTATCAGCAGTAAACGGAGTTGATGAGTCATGGTCTCCAGTAAAATTTTCTGAATGAGTTATTGTTCCTCCTCCAAATTTAACTACTCCTCCATTTGTTGCAACTAGTGCTCCCGACTTCCCAGTTTTTATTGTATTAGCATTTCCATTTAAATTAGCTACTGCATTTGTACCTGATGCCATTGCACCTATACCATAAATATCTGCATTTCCTTCTACATTTACCGTTCCATTTTTACCTGCGTAAGCTCCTATATTGTCATATAAGTATGGCTTTGTTGCAGTATCTATTGCGGCAGCTCCATCCTTTGCAACAATATCTCCTTTAGCATTTACTACACCATTATTTTGTGCTAATGCTACTATTGAACTATACCCCAATGCAGTTACATTTTTTTCAGCATTTACTATCCCTTTATTATCACCTATAAGAGCTACTGATCTATTCAATTTATTAGAAGAATCCAATTTAGCTCTTCCAGTCATAACCACAGGTTTATATAGGTTAATTTCACTTGCTTTATTAGTTAAACCAGCAGCTGTTCCTCCTGGCATGTCAGTATTATTCCATACCCCAGTTGAGTAAGCTATAACTGTTCCTGTTGCTGCCTTATTTGCAGTATCATCATAAGAACTTATAACATTTGTTGCTGCATCTCTTATTTCTGTTTGAGCTGCCACAGCATCTTTTACTTCAGTTACATAGACAGTTTCACCTGTAGCATTTTTATCGGCTTTTTTAGATTTTCCAATATCCATTACAGTCCCATTTTCACTAGCAAACATAACACCATCTGTTGAATATTTACCAAAATAAATCTTTGCTGCTCCTATTTCAAGGTTATGTACTTTATCTAAATCATAGTCAGGATGTATATTAGGTGGAAGTACTCCTGCTCTTGCTGCTGCATTAGGTGCTCCTAAATCTTCTGAAGGAACTATTCCTATTCTTTGTCCTGATTTAGAATAAACTCCCACATTTCCTACTGAAATAGACGAAGTTCCTATATTAGCATTAACATCAATTTCTCCTTGATATATACCTATTATACTTTTAGCCCAATTATTACTATTTCCTACAGGTGTTCTATTACCATCAAAGTGTGGTGTCGCTGCTGATCCCATATCTATTACCGAAATATAATATCGCATTTTTATTTCCATTAACATTAGTTTTTGACAACTGTATGCTTGGTGTCATATCAGCATCAACTTTTGCATAAGGTTGATCTTTAACACTTCCACTTCCTCTAAGATTTTCCCAGTTAGGCGAATATCCCAAACCTAGATAAACTATGTCACTGTCTGAATTTATATTGTAATCTCCTGTACTTTTAATTTTAAAAGCTCCTTGGACACCTAAAACTGTATAGATATAGTTATTTTTTTCATTTATATTAGCAGTTAAGCTTCCATTGTATTCTCCTCTTTGATGCCAAGAGTTGTAGTCACCATTATTTACTCCTAAAGAATAATAAGATGATGGATATCCATAAAATACACTATTATATTCTCCAGTAACAGTTACATCAACATTTTCTAATTGTACCTTTCCTGAATGCCAAGTTTCTGATGATATAAGAGCACTATGTCCATGTAAATACCCATGAACATTTTCTATTTTTCCATTCCACACAGTATGTATAGCAATAGTTCCTATTGGATTCCAGCCTTGTTTTCCTGCAACATGCACTGTTGCATCTTTAAAAAGCCATGTACTATTAGGATTATGTGGAAGTCTTTTTCCTGTATTTAAATAAAATACATTTGGTACTCTTGCATTGTTCAATACAGGTGTTCCTCCATAAGCATTAAGTTGATATGAAGAGTTTGCTTCTACAGTATTAGTTGCTGGATTCCATCCTGACCAAAACACTTGATTATTTCCATCAACAAGATCTCTCATAGTTGTACTTTCACCTTGTATATAACTACGTCCTCCAAATTGGAATGATACAACTGGTTGAGCATTTATAGTTGGTACTTTATTAGGTGCTTCCACTGCATCTGGTGTCTTTATATCCAATGAAGGTGGTAGCAAATTAGGTACATTTAATGCTTGTAATACTGGTGCTGATATATTTACAGTAGGTGCTATTATAGGATCTCTATATACTTCTTTTGGTCTAATTGATGCATCAACATTCATTTCTGTTAAAGGTTCTTGTTTTCTTAGTGTACTTGTCAAACCATATGAAAATTTCCCAGTTTTTCTTGCACTAGTTGTTGCTGAATAAGGATTAATTGACTTAGATAATAAGCCATAACTTGGACTTATTGTTGATGTATATCTTTCAAAAGGATCTTTACTTCTTTCAAAAATTCCTTCATAAGGATATTTTTCTTTTTTATCTCCTCTTCCTTTGTATGTACCATTCCAATTATTAGTAAACTCATTAGCCCCATACTGCCAGCTTGACTCAAGGTGATTTTACTACATGATCTCCTTGCTCCATTAACTGGATTAATTCTAAATTTGTCTTTTTCAAAAAGCTTGTCGTTTTTCTTTTCCGAGCTTCTGTAAATTGATTATGAATATCCTTTTATAGATGTAGAAATAGTTTGCTTTTGAGCTTCAATGCTCTTGTCTACTTCAGAAGAAAAATAAGTTGTTTGAAATACTTATTCCTCCTGTAATCAAAAAAATGTAATCAATGCAGAATCTGTGTACTTAAATTCTCGACACTTTTTTTGCAAATGAACATAAATCTTTTTTTAATTTTCTTAGATTATTTGTCATCTTCAATCTCTCCTTTTTCTATCTTTAACAACATATTTATTGAAAAAAATCTCATAAAAATCTTTCTATTTATTCAAAATTTTGCAACAAATATAATTTTTAAAAATAGTTTTTATTCTTACATTACATATTATAACACAAAAAATGATTTTTTTCAAATATTTTATAATTTTTTTTAATAACATCTTCATTTTTTTATTTAATTATTAAACTCCAAATACTAAAATTGGCAAGAGGTAAAAACCTCTTGCCAATAAATCAAAAAAACTATTTTTTTATTCTTTTCAAATAATATTTAATCATATAAAAATACAAACTATATTTCATAAAAAAGATTAATAAAAGTATTTATAAAAATATTAATAAATAGCTCTAAATCCAATACCTCCACGAACGTTACTTCCTTTAGTATCATATCCAGCATTCACTGTAACACCAAATCTAGTATTATCAACACCAATATTCAAGTCAAATTTACCATTTCCACGTCTATCTTCTTTTTCTCCTCTAATTCCAAACCAGTCAGCATTAGTGTATCTAACTCTAGCTTCATTGTTAACATCTCCAACTTTTCCAAGCTCATTTTCATAAGCCGCAGTAAGTCCAACTGATAAGTTAGTTCTCACAGCCATTGGTTGAACATATTTAAATTCTACTCCGACTTCTGGTTTTACTGAGAAATAGTCGTTTCCTTTTACTTCTAATCTAACTTCTCCATCATCTTCTTTAATGTTGCTAAATCTTCCGTATTCCATTTTTAAAGCTCCGTATGGTCTTAAATGTGTTCTTTCGCTCATTCTAATGTCGTAACCTAAATCAGTTTTGAAAGCCGCTCCATAAGACGTATAGTCTGACTTAGCATTAAATATATCATCAACTACTAAAAATCTACGTTTCATTTCATTTTTACCTAAGAACACATCTCCAGCAACTGTCCATCTAAGCGAACCGTTGTGATCTGTATACGGCGACATTGTCTTGAAGATACCAGCTTTTAGCATAGTCTGATTTTCTCTTGATTTTCCAATATCTTTGAATTTGAAACTATTATTTACTGCTCCAGCATACCATCCGCTTGAGTTCCCTAACTTAACTGTTTCATCTTCGTGAACGTAAGCAACTCCGTAAGCATTGCTTTCGTAATCGTGAATTCCAGCTGTGTCAGTCTTATACTGATCTCTCATTCCAAAGATTTTAACCTTATTGTTTTGTTTAGAAGGATTTCTCCATTCATTTTTCAAGTATCTAAATTCTTTGTCAAGCATATTTCCAGTTGCATTTATTCTCATTTGAGTGTTTGCATATTGGTGACCCATCATTTCGTCCATTGCTTGATAGAATAAAATTTCTTCGTTGTTTCCAATTCCATTTAATTTTTGGAATAATTGATTTTCTCTGCTTCCTAGTGCTTCTACACCGTATCTTTGTTCCAATCCATCCAAGAAATTGTATGTATCTGTAGGATTTACAGGTGATGCTTCATTTCCTGCCCAGTATGTATATGGTATTTTAGCAAGGTAGGCATTTTCTATTGTTCCATCATTTGAATTTTGTGCGACTGTTGCCATCCAAGTTAATGATCCTGAATAAATGTTCCATTTTTCAATTTGTGGATTAGCTCTAATTGTTGCATTGTATGGATCAGTTATTTTTGAATCCACTTGAATATATTTTGCAGTCGTATTTTGAGCAGCTTCAGCTCCCACAATTAAGTCAGCTTTTTTCAATCCTGTCAAAGAACTAAGTCCTGTAATAGGATTTGTGTACACTTTATTTGAAGTGTCAATATACATTCCTATTTTTGATAATTCCATTGGCTGAAATTCTTCTGCTGATGTTGTTGCTAATTCAGGTATTACTGGATTTCCATTTACTGTTATTGTTCCAACTGAAGATCCTCTAGGAACATCAATTTTTACACCAGATACAGTTTTTGTCAAGTCACTTGCAGTATCAACTCCAATAACTGTCGCATCAGTCGAATCTGTCACACCATTAATATTAAATGTTCCATAGTTTTTAACAATCCCAAGATTCGCTCCTGAAGCATTTCCTTTCGATAAAATTCCTCTTGCATCTTCTGCAGTAATATCAATATTTCCGTGATTTTCAATTGTCGAACCATTTTTTACTACAACTCCGACAACTTTTTTCAATCCAGAACCATTCGATTTAATCGTTCCATAATTGTATCCGTAAGCTCCGTTATCCAAGTAAATTCCAGTAGTTTCACTCGAATTCAAGTTTATCACAGCATTACGATTTGAAGCAGTACCGTTGTAAACCGTTGTTCCCGCTCCAGTTCCGTACATTCCAATACTTCCTTTTCCTGTAACATTAATAACGCCATTATTTACAATATTTCCAGTATATCCCACTTTTCCTGCAGCAATTTCAGCAGCCGTTGGAGTATATCCAGCAGCCATTCCTATAGCATAACGATTATTCAATGAACTAATTGGATCAAAATACGATTCTCCAACCGTAATCGAAGCATTATTCGTAGCAGTTCCGCCAAGAGTACTGTAAACTCCCACATTTCCATATCCTGAACCAAAATTAATGTTTCCGTTATTTACAACTTCTCCAGCAGAATAAACACCATAATTGTAAGAACCTGTAGAAGTCAAGTTTGTATTATTTGTAACTTGTGCTCCGGCTCTGTTGTCATTTGAATAAATATAAACAGTGTCATTTCCAAGATTATTAACGCTTCCAATGTTACTTATAATTTTGTTTCCAGCAGAACCTGTTCCTTTTTCAGAAATAATTCCAAACGAATTATCAGCAATCGTCATATTTGCTCCAGAATGTGCAGTTACAGTTTGATTATCTCCATTCACATAAATTCCTGCAGCCTGATCTGTTCCAACATTTATTGTTCCAGCAGTCAAGTCAACATTTCCAGCAGTACTGAATATTCCAGTTCCCGCATCGCCAACATTAATATTTCCACTGTTTTCAACTTGATGTCCATAAATTCCAACAGAATATTTTCCTATAGTAATATCTCCGCTATTTGTAATTTTGTTCCCATTTTTAACATAAATCCCAACACTAGCTTTTTTACTAGCAGCATCCAACGGATTTGGTAAAGTGATATTTCCACTATTTCTAACTTCTACACCTTCAGAAATAATTCCATATCCCGCATTTCCAGTAATATTTCCTTGATTGTTAATCTCTCCAGCAGTTCCTTTTGCTAATATTCCAACAAGTCCTTCTGTATTATTAACCGTGTCATTAAGAGTAATATTCATATTGTTTGTCATACTAGATGCAGGCAATGTTGACTTATTATTCATAAAGAATGCAACCGCAGATGCTGTAGGTGCTCCAGAATATTTTAGTTCAAAGTTTTTACTGTCATTCAATGAAGGATTATTTCCCTCAACAAAAATACCAGTTCCTCTATCTTTAACTTCCACTCCATAATCTGTTTCAAATGTAACCTTCGTATTATCCGCATAAACACCAATTCCATCATTTCCAGTAGTCACAATATCTGAACTTCCAGTTCCATTAAGTTTCACTTCAGGCCCACCAAATTGTAAAGGATCAGTAGCTCCAGCAGGTGGCGTTACTTTCGACACAATTCCAACTGAATTATCTCCTGTCAATACGATTTTTCCAGCATTTCTAATACTTCCATGACTTGTTCCAGCTTTTCCAACTTCAATTCCAGCTGCTGCTCCAGTAATAGTATTCAATTCTCCATACAATCCAATACCATTATTTCCATTTACAGTAATTGCACCTTTATTTTCAACTTCAAGCGTTTTATCTGTATTTGAAAGTGATCCATTTGAAATCTTAGCATCTGTTCCATAAGTTTGAAGTTTATTAGCAGATGTAAAGGCAGCCATTCCAACTCCAGTTCCTGAAATAGTAATATTTCCATTAGTATCATTTAATAATTTACTTCCATTTACTCCGTATGCTCCAAGTCCATTATCTACAGTAATTGTATTTTTATTTATAATTTCTCCATAACTTGTACTAAGAGCAATTGTAGAAGCAGAACCACCTGTTATAGCCACATTTCCTTCATTTACATATCCCGTTTGCGTATTTGAAGTTGCACCAGCATCAGATCCAACAATCATACCCTTACCAGTAGCCGAACTTACTGTAATTCCAGGATCAATAAATATTTTTTCTCTAACAAATTTTATCTTGTCAAATATTGGAGCATTATCTAAATCAATATCTCGTTGTATAGAATATTCTCCATTTTTATAATATACCTTGTAATCAGCACCAGTCCCAATCGTCAAGTTTCCTCTGTTTATCTTCAAGTCATCCTCAACACTTTCAATAAGTCCTGTAGGCCCAGTCCATTTATTATCAGTTCTAGTTCCACCATCTGTAACTCTTAAAATTACACCATTTCCTTCAACTTTAATTTTCATATTACTCATACCAGTATATTTTTTCCCAGCAGTTGCAGCAGCATTTGCAGGATTAGATGAATCTTCAGCCGCATAATCAGCCGCCGTTCCAGGCATAAGTATTCCATCAGAAATAGTAAGTTCCGTATTCCCTGAAAAATTAATATTCGATCCAGTATTAGCTAAAAATGGCACAACTCCACTATAATCATCTGTAGAATTTCTTTTTCTAGTATCAATTTTTTTCCACCTTTAAAAGTCAATCTTACCGCCATCCCAAGCTACAAGACCACCTTCTTTTGCAGAATAAATCTCATTATTAGAACCTTCAAATTTAACTAATGAACCACTTCCTTGAGCAAATCCTCCCATACCATGAATTTTAATATTATCTTTAAATGTTACAGTACTTCCACTTCCTGTAGCTGTTCCTGCTTTTGCGTATCCACCAATATTTTTGTATAAATATGGTTTTGTATCAGCATCATTTGCAGCCCATTCATCAACCGCTGTAACTGCACCATCTAAAGTAATTTTTGCACTATTGTCTGCGTATGCAATTATTGATCCAAATCCTTTTGCGTCTGTAGTCTTTTCAGCCGTTATTTCTCCACCATTTTTAGCAACATATGCTATTGGAAAAGATTCCACTTTTGTTGTTGATCCTAAAGGAGTATCGTCTTTATATCTTGCACTCATCACAACATCTTGTCCAAGATTTACTTGACTTCCTTTTCCTTGAAATCTTTTTGCTTCATTAGATGTCATTACATGGTCGCTATTTTTCCATGTTCCTTCAGCATATGCAATAATTGTTCCAGTGGCTACTTCATTTTTAGTATCATCTGCAGAAGCAACAAGTGAAGTCGCTGTACCATCTAAAGTATAATCTTTTATAGGTGTAGTCATAATATCTACTGTTGTAGAATCTGATTTCCCTGAAATATCATTTCCACTCGTATCTTTTATAGCTTTACCGTGTTCATTTGTAGATTTTGCTACATCAATAACTGTTCCTCTTTCAGATGCTATCATTATACCATCTTTAGAATTTTTTTACCAAATGTTATATCAATATTATTTATTTGTAGAGAATGTATTGGGTCATTTTCATAATTAATCTGAACATCAGCTCCCAAATCTTCTTTTTGTTTTTTTATCTTTTGCAGTCTGTCCATTTATAATTTCTTCTCCTCTTTGACCCGATTTAGAATAAATTCCTATATTATTTGTAGCAATCGTTGTAGCACTTGTTGTCCCTATTCTTCCTCTTGCATCAATTTGTCCTTGATATATTCCAATAACTGATTTTTTCCAATCTGGATTATTAGTTTGATCCCATACAGATAATCTTGAAGATTCTGCATCAGGCATCTTGTCATTAAATAATAGTAATATATTTCTGTTTCCGTTTACAATAGGAGCTTCTGTAAGTTTTACAGTTGGCGTCATTCCAGTATGATTTGTATCCTTTATTCTTGCAGTACCTCCTGGCATCGTTCCATTGACATCAGCTTTTCCTACAAAGTTATTCCAGTTAGGAACGTATCCAAATCCTGAATAAACTATATTTTCATCTCCCGTAATGTTATATTTTCCTTTACTATTTATTTCAAATGATCCTTGAGTCCCTACTACTGAATAAACTATATTCTTATTAGTTTCTATATTAGCATCAACTTTACCTATAAATCCTCCACGTTGTAAAGGTACTCCAAAACCAGCACTCCAGTTCTGTACTACAGAATATGTTCCTGGAAATATTAAAAATATTGTATTCTGATCTCCAGCTCCAGGAGCTGTTAAATGTCCTTTTGTTATATTTACTTTTACTTCATTTCCTGGAGTTTCATCAAATTCTATTTTTCCAGTCCACCATGTTTCAAGTGATAAAAATGCTGATTTTCCCATACATATTTGCTGTAATATTTGATAATTTTCCATTCCATACAGTATGTATTCCTAAAGCTCCTTGTTTATCACCATCTGTCAGTCCTGCAGCTCCTACATCTCCAGCAAGATATAAATTCATATTTTTAATATGAAATTTTCTCTTATTGATATCTGAATTACCTCCTGAAAACTGACTTCCATAATAAAACAAAACTGAATCTCTAGGATTAACAACTTTAGAATTAGTTTTGCATTTGTATATCCTATATTTGAAGGTGTTCCATCTATTCCAGACTGTGGAACTAATGCTCCAGTAATTGGATTATATCCTGACCAAAAAGAATGGTTTTCACCATCAGTAAATTTAGTAGGACTAGCTGTATATGTTGCTTGATCATCAACTGTATTTACAACATACCATTTACTTATTGCACCATTAGTAAAAGAAAAATCTAAAAATGGTTTTGCATTAACTTCAGGTATTTTTACCTTAACCACAGGTGGATTAGGAGTAGGTATTGTCAAAGTAGGCGGAATCACTGTTGGTATACTCAAAGGTGCCAATACTGGTGCACTCACATTAACATTTGGTGCAGCAACAGGACTTTTTATGTACATCTTTAGGTTTAATCGAAGCATCAATATTCAAACTCGCTACTGGTTCTTGACGTTTTTCTGTACTCGAAATTCCATATCCTTTTTCATATCCATATCTTCCACTTGTTGTAGCTGATCTTGGATTACTTGATTTACTTAACAAATCATAGTTTTGAACTTAAAAGGAGATGTCGATCTCTCGAATTTATTTTCACTTCTCTCAAATTTTCCTTCATAAGGATATTTTTTTGATTTATCTCCTCTTCCTTTATATGTTCCTCCCCAATTGTTATAAAATCCATTAATTCCATATTGCCAGCTGCTCCAAGGCGATTTTACTACATGATCTCCTTGCTCCATTAACTGAATCAATTCTAAATTTGTATCTTTCAATAATTTATTATTCTCTCTTTTAGCCTCTGAAATCCTACTACTAAAAATCTTTAATCGACGTAGAAACCTCTTGTTTCTGACCTTCAATTTGTTTATCAATTTCCGCCGAAAAATAAATTTTTGTGAAATATTCACTAATCCTGTTATTAAAAAAATGTAATAAGTGCCGAATCAGTATATTTAAACTCTTGACACCTCTTTGCAAACGACCTTAAGTCTTTTTTTTACTTTTCTTAAATTATTCGTCATCATGTTTCTCCTTTTTTTCTTTTTTTATTTTATTTTTCTTCAATCCTTTTTTTATATCACTATATTCAATTTCGTAATATTCATCATCATTACTATCATCTTTTTCTTCTTCGTTGTCTTCATCTTCAGTTACACTTTTTTTCTTACAAAAAAATAAATACCCTATTGACAAAGCTCCAACACCCACTCTAATCAAAGTGCTTGGAACTGTATCAAAAATCTAACCAAACTATTACGGCATTGAAAAAAATTCAATATTGATATTATAATTAGCCAAGCATTTCTAATGTTTATCGAATACCAAAAAAACATAATTGAAGCAAACAAAAAAAGTCACTCTTGCCCAACCAACACTATTCAAAAGTTTAATATTACTCAATATCAAATCATTCAAATATGGAGAACTTTGCATTAAAAATTCTCCCCACTCCTAATCCGATTAATCCGACTAAAAAAACAAAACTTCTACAATAAAAAATTTCCCTTTTCTTATTTCTTTTTTTATAAATTTCAAAAATATCTTATCGTATAAAAAAATCATTAACCAAAAAAAGACTTCCGATACTAACAACGTACTTGTTATTTGAAATATTCTAAAATTTACATATTCTTTGAAATTTATTGTATAAAAATAGTAAATTTGACAAAAATAAAAAAATATTGAAATTAGCATAAATAATAATCTTCTTAAAAATATTCATTTTTACCTCTAATTAAATCTTCATATTAATCTTCATCAGCAACTATATCTGAAAAACTTACTCAACCACTCAACATAAATTGGACTATTTTGATTTAACGCTTCAATATTAGCTTCATAATTTTCATTATCATCAAATATTTTTGAAAAATAATAGGTGCTAATAATTTTAATGTTGGTGTTTCAAAAAGACCATAAATATTCATATTATAAATTAATGGTTTTTGTGATTTTAATAATTGGCTTTGATTTTTTTGATTTCATATAAAAGACTTATCAAATTTATTTTTTTCAAATCATTTTTTTCTATCATTTAAAAACAACATCAATCTGGTCAGCTAACAATTTTTTTATATTTCCAAGACTGATAATTTTTAATTTTTTTATCTTCCAACAAAAACTCGATTTTTTTCTCTTATATAATAACAAATTTCCCATATCTTTTTCCAGTTTTATGTATTCTTGTTTCATACAATTGAAAAAAACTCATTAAATTCAACAACCATATCATTTTTGAATTTCATATAAATTTTCTTTAGAATAAATTTTTATTTACTAATCTGATTTTTGTTTCGTTAAAGCAATCATACAAATATACTTCAATTTCATATTTTTCATTGCTTCCTGGTAATTTTAAAATATTTCCAGACAAAACATAATCTAAATTTGGATTTTGTTTTTTTATAAGATTCATATAGTCAATACTATATCTTTTTATTAGGAATTACCAATTTACCTTCTTCATGCGACACAGCCACTTGATAATTTAAAACACTCTTATAATGCAAAACTTCATTTAAATACAACGGTAATGAAGACGATAATTCTTCTGACATTTCGGTTTTTCACCAATTATCGTAAATAATAATACCAAAAGATTAGGTTTTCTTCTTTTTATTATTGTTTGTCAACCAATGTGGTTTATTAAACTCTCCATACCATAAAGGCAAACTTGTCGGATAAAAATTTAACAGCTAATTTTTTTCTCTTCTTTTCCTTGATTTTTCCTCTTGAACTTTTAGTGCATAAAATCCATCTTCATATTTTTTTGAAATTTTTTTATGATACTCTAACCAATTAAATTTAGAACAAAAATCTACACAATTCCAATCCTTCTTTATATTTCCCTTTTTTTTCTCATAATATTTTTAAAACATTCAAAGCCGTTTGAACGCCATGTTTTTCAGGATTGTAATATGGCAACACATATTGCTCAAATTCTTCATATAAATCATTCATTCCATAAATAGCTGATGCTACAGACATAACTTCAAGCGAATAATCTGATTCCCTAAAGCCGTTGTCAAAAAGTAATTTCCTTTTTCCTTATCACCTTTTTTTTAAAGAAATTCACAGCTTCTGTCAATTTTTGCTCGCCAATTTCCTTGAATTGATGATAATTTATCTAATTTTTGATTCATACTCATAGGTGCTTCTCGCTTTAACAATATTAAAATATTTTTTTGAAAGCAATTGCCGAATTAGGATTAATTTCCAATGCCTTTTAAATACGCACCTTCCACTTGATTATTCTCATCTCCCAATTTTTTTCCAACGCTTCAGCATACCCATTAAAAAGAACCTCTGAATTTATTTTTTTCAAAAAAACAAACTTTTTAGCATATATCTTTTTAGCTTGCTCATAATCTCCTATTTCCAAATTATATCTACCCAGAAGATTTACTCTTCTTTCAACATTTTCATCAAGAGCATATATTCTAAGACACGCCTCTTGAACCTCTTCATACATCCCTTTCGAAAAAGCAATCTAATACGATTGGATACAATCCTTCAACATTATCCCAGTTTCTCTTAATAGATGGTATTAATTTTTTTCTTTCCATTCTTTTTTTCTTCATTTTGCGTTCTTTACCAAAATCATCATAGTAAGAAATTTCTTCCAAATCTTCATCTGAAACAGGTTTTAGGGTCTTGTCTCTGATATCAATTCTTTAAAAAAATATCTTTGTTACTTTCTTCTTCTTTCTTATTATTTTTCTTAGAATCTGATGATTTAAAAAGATGTTCAAAAGATTCCCATATGTCCTCCTAACCAATTTTAATTTTTTTCTTTTTGTTACAGTATATCACAATTTTTTTAAATATTTGGTATACTTAATAAATAAAAGTTTCTAAAAAAATTTAAATTATAATAAATTTAAACACGTTACAAATTAATTTATAATAAAAATACCTCTGAACTCCCGTAAAACAAATGTCTTTAAGTTCTTTGGTATAATTTTTATATTTATAACTATCAGTTAAGATGTTCAATTATCCTATCGTTTCTTCATAATAGTCTATCTTTTTCTAAATCCATATATTCCACATTCAAGAAAAATTAATGTTACTAACATCGTATAAAAAAATAAATATCAACGAATTTAAAAATAGAATTTACAGATATAACTGCATAATTGAATATTAATAAATTTCCTGAAATTACTCTTAAAAATATTGAAAGGTATATTTACTAATATTGCAAAAAATACATACTATTACACTTGGAATAATTATTCTAAGACGATTTCCTTTACACAAATGAACATTGTACGTCACAGCATCAAAAAAATCTTAACATCTCGAATATAGTACAAACTGTTAAAATATAAAAGATGCAAAAGCAATAAAAACTACTCCTCCTACATATAAAAATAATCGCTAACTGTCTCGAAATAAGAGCTACTATTCTAAAAATTACAGTTGCAACTACTATTAATACAAAGATAGCCAAAAACACATTTAATTATTTTCAAAAAACAATTCTTTGTAACTAACTTCTGACTAATTCCCTCAATATCTACAACCATCCTATTTTTGAATTTTTAATTAATAATGTGGTTGGCAAATAAAAATATTAAAAAAATGCTAATAATACACTTAAAAAAATAAAGTTTCAGTTTTTATTCCATCTAAATTAATAAATCTTGCAGATAAATTTGAAATAATCGAAATTAAAACATACGCTATCACAAGTCCCTTTATTCTCCCTCAAAAAAATTTACTAAAAAAACTAAAACTCTTATCAAAAATATTCCATCAATGAAAAAATTATTACGTAGACTATCTTTCAAATCTTTCTGTTCCCATTCTTTCACATCCTCTCTATCGTTTTTTTATGTGATAATTATATCATATATTTCTGTATCTTTCATCAAAAAAATTAAAAATTATAAGAAATATTTTCTCTTAATCTAAAAATACAGTAAAAATTAATAATAAAAAATTTATTAAATTAAAGCTTCAAATTTCAAAGATAATTATAATAAAAAAATGGTATAATCATCTTAGGAGGTTATAAAAAAATATGTTAAATAAATTAAAAAAATCCCTAATAATTTTATTATCATGTATAGCAATAAATTATTCTATAACAGCTGCTGAATTGCAAGCAAGAGCAAAATCTTCAAGCCAATATTTTATGGATTCTTCAAGAATTTTTAAGTTCTTACTATGCAACATCAGCAACAGTTTCTTTGAATAGTGGATTTGCTGTAGATAAAAAAATACTGGTGCACAATTTACTGGAACTTATGTTGAATTTAATGAAGTTGGAAAATCCACAAGTAATTAGAAACTACAAAAATGGTTCACCTGATGGAAAAATGGTACTTTTTTTAATGAATCAAGAGGATTAATTAGAGTTACTAATTATTCAAACGGTGTTAAAGATGGTGAAGAAATCGAATTTAACGATAATGGTATTTCAAAAATCAATTAAACAATATCAAAATGGTCTTTTGAATGGTGCTTCATACGATTTTGATGCTACTGGAAGACTTACTTCATCTATAACTTATGTTAATAATGCCAAGACAGGAAAAAGAACTTAAATATCAAAACGGCATAGTTTCTGAAGAAAAGAAATTACCAAAATGGTTCTTTAAATGGGGAAATGAAAGCATATTATCCGAGTGGTCAAGTTAGTACAGAAGGAAATTATGCTTATAACTTAAGAAACGGTCAATGGACTTGGAAATATCCTAGTGGTGCAGTTAAACTTAAAAGAAAAATTATGTTAACGGTATAATAAATGGTACTGTTGTTGGATATTATCAAAATGGTTCAAAAGAAAGAAAATGAGCCTTTCTAATGGAAATGGTGATTTTACTCAATATTACGAAAAATGGAAAAGTTAAAGTTAAAGGGTCAATTAGAAATAATAGAGCATATGGAAATTGGACTTTCTATAGTCAAGATGGTTATGTAACATCTACGCAAAGTTTCTATTAAAAAAATTTTTTTATTAATTTTTATTAATAGGAGGAAAGTTTATGAAAAAAATTAGTTTTTATTCTTATAATGTTTCGTAAGTATTTTTTTAGTTTTGCAGAAATGAAAGATGGTATTATTCTGCTGAAAAATTATGATTCTGAATGAAAATCAATTGTAAAAATTACTGTAAAAGAGATAAAATCATTGGTGCACAATTTGATAGACAAAATAAAAAGTGGACAGTCATTATCTTTAAACAAGGACGATTTTAGAGATTCTGCTTTAAATTCTTCAAGAGAATTAGTAAGCTCTCAAAATGCAAACAATGTCATTCCTGAATTTAGAGAAATTGTTAAATTTTTAATTCAAAAAAAGCAAATAACGGTGAAACTGGAAATCACAAAATGTAATAAAATATATTTTTCAATAAAGTTTTTAAATAAATACTGATAAATAAAAAAATATGTACCTAAAACTTATATAGCTAAAGGTACATATTTTTATTTTAATTTAATTCACAAAAATTAAATTACTTTTTTTAGTTCCTTCAATTTTCTTAATAATCATTATTCTCGTTACTTTATACAAAAAAATAATATTATTAATATTGGTAAAAATAATAGTCGTTAACAACATAATTCCAATTATTAAAGGTGTATTTTTCTGATAAACTTTTTGAAACACTTACAATTTCTTTATTAAAATCTTCCACTTTTTCTTTCGTGCTATTTATTTGTCCTGGAACATCAAATATACTTTTCGATTGCTCAAAAAGTAAACAATCTATCTTTTCACTTCATTCAATTTATCTAAACTTTTTATCCAATTTTTCAATCGCTGGTTTCTTATATTCTTCTTCAAAAATATCTTGAAATATACGAATTTATAAGCAATGAACCTGGCAAAGACTAGATAAATAAACACCAATATAAAAAAATGAATATTTAGATATCGACTTAAAAATAGATGTTACTTTTATTTTTTTAATAAACGTATATGGCAACAAACTTACTAGCGATATAAATATTAATAAATTAGCAATTTTTACTTTTAAATATCTCAAAATATAACGATTCTAATTTCAAAATCACTGTACTTGCCAAACTGATTTTTCCATAAAATATTAATAATATCATAAATCGGTTGTACAATATCTCCAACTTCAATTTCCATTCCTAAAATCATACTTACATTAACAGTACTTCCTTCAATAACGTCTGTCGTTCCCTTTATTAATGATAAAACTAAAAATAATTTCTTTGAGTCATCATAAGTTTTATCTAAATATGGCTTTCGTCAAATTTTTTTAATAAATTAAAAATTGTGTTCTCAAAAATTACGTTCATCACTCCAAAAATACAAAAATATTATTCCTAAAATAATTAATACTTTTTAATATGATTCCTTTATTATTTTTAATCCATTGGTTCACACCATTCATTTAATTAATACCTCCTTTATTTACAACAAAAATACAATCCTTTTTCAATTAAAGATTTCGATAACTATTCTAACAAAATTACAAATAAAAAAATTTTATTCCATATTCAATAATTTTCTTATAACATAAGCTGAAATCACAAATCCAGCTGTCCCCGGAACAAATGCATTACTTCCAGGAGTGATTTTTTTCTTGGTATGTCATTATTCTCTCTAAATTCTGTTGGCAACTCATATTTAAATACATCTGATTTATCAGGCACTAAATTTGGCTCTTTCGAAAAATGCGACTGTCAATCCACTCAACCCTTTTTTTCTTCAAAATTCTTCTCACCATTCTAGCCATCGGACAAACTGAAGTTTTTCAATTTTTTTGCAATTTCAATCATTTCAGGTCTCATTTTATTCCCAAATCCCATCGAAGAAATTAACGGAATCTTATTTTCCAAACAATACTCAATTAAATTAATTTTACTCGAAAATAACATCAATTGCATCAATAACAAAATCATACTTTTTCAGCATTTAACACTTCACTAACATTATCAATTACCATTTCTTTAATTAATTTTACATTACATTCAGGATTTATATCCAAAACTCTGTCTTTCATCACTTCAACTTTTTAGACTGTCCCTATTGTGCTATGCAATGAATGTAATTGTCTATTTATATTTCGACTCAGAAATCTCATCGAAATCAACCATTGTAATATTTCCCACTCCCGAACGAGCAAATGATTCAACAATATACGATCCAACTCCTCCTATCCCAAAAACTATTACATTAGAATTTTTTTAAAAATTTCTATCCCATCATCACCGACTAACATCGAAAATCTTGCAAAAGTTTGATTCATCACTTAATCCCATACGACAAATCAATATAATCAATAAATTTTATTAATGTCGTGTTCTCCTTTCTTTTAAATTTTTTTATTCTTCTTTAAAATTACTTTTTACTAAAAATTATAATATATCCATTACTACAATATCGTTATTTTTACCATAATTTTTTTATTATTTCACCTATTTTTTTATTTTTCAAATTTTTAAATTATAAAATTTTGAAATATTTGAAATATAATAATTTTTGTCTTCTATATATCATTAAAATTATTGTATTGTAAAAAAATTGATATATTATTTGGTGTAATTTTTGTTAAATGCAGAAAACTTGGAAGAAGTTAAGAAAAATAATTTTTAGAAGATCTATTTAGATATAATCTATGTGATCTATGATTTTAGGATAATAATTCAAAATTGCTAAAAATATTTTATGATGATATTGATATTTTATGTTTTTAATAAAATTTTTTTATCTCTTTAGAGTCCGATAATATATATAATTATTTATTTAAGTTTATTTTTATAATTATGTGTGTCTTTAACATATTTTTCGCATATTTTTTTATAATTTAAAGATTATCTAACTCAACTTACCACCTATCATTCACCAATTATTTTAACAAAAAGATAGCAATAAGTCTCCGACTTCTATAAGTGGGAGATGAATTGCTTTTTATAAAAATTGAAAAAGAATACACATATGATACAATTTTTGTATAAAATATCGAAGAGAAATCATTAATGATAAAATCTCTAAAAGAAATAATTAAAAATAATATTCAAAATCAAAAGGAGGTGTAATTTCATGAAATATAATTTAGCATTCAAATATGAGTTTATCCAAAATAAGGAACAAAATTATTGATAAATAAGACTTTTGGATGTGTTCGCTTTGTTTACAATACAATTTTGTATACTGCGAATAAAATTTTATGAAGAAACTGGAAAAAAATAAAAATAATTACACCTGCCAGTTTGAAGGTGAAAATCAATTTTTAAAAAAGTAGATAGTTTAGCACTTTCAAATGCTCAATTGAATGTAAAACGATCGTTTATGAACTTTTTCAAAAAGAGCGAAAGTTTCAAGGTTCAAATCTAAAAAGAATAATATTAAAAGTTACACGACAAATTGTGTGAATAATTCGATACGAATTGAGAAAAGGTAAATATTTGATTTTGCCAAAATTGAAAAAGTAAAATTGAAAATATCATAGAAATACAAAGGATTATAAAAATAAAGTCGGTAACATTGACAAACAGTAATGAAATTACTATGTTTCTGTTTTGACGGAATTTGAAAAAGAAATTCAAAAATGCTAAGTAATGATAAAGTGATTGGACTTGATTTTTCAATGTCTGAATTATTTGTCAGCTCTGAAAACCAAAGGGCTGATTATCCAAAAATATTTTAGGATGTTGGAGAAAAAAATTGAAAAGAATTACAAAAATCATTATCAAGAAAAAGTGAAATTTTCTAAGAATTGGTATAGACAAAAAAGCGAAAATATCAAAATTGCATGAGTATATTAAAAATTGTCGAAGAGATTTTCTACATAAATTATCGAAAAATTGTCTGAAGTGTATAATGCTGTGGTTGTTGAGGATTTGAATATGAGAGGGATGAGTCAGGTATTAAATTTTGGGAAAAGTGTAGGAGATAATGGATGGGGAATATTTTTGAGGATGCTTGAGTATAAACTGATGTTTTTAGGGAAACAATTTTTGAAGATAGATAAGTGGTTTCCGTCATCGAAAACTTGTAGTAGATGTGGAAATATTAAAGAGGAGCTTAAATTATCAGAAAAGAAGCTATAAATGTGAGTGCTGTGGAATTGAGATTGATAGGGATTATAATGCGGCACTGAATATAAAAATATTGGAAAAAGCGATGTTGGAATATTAGGAAAAATAAAAACAGGGTAGGAACTACCCGAAAAAGCTTAGTAAATATATTTGGCTAACAAGAGCAGATACTTCCCAAAAGCTCCCGCTTCTACAAGCAGGGAGTAGTTCACTAAAAATCTATACTCTAAAATATTGAAAAAGAAAAATAATTATTGAAAAATCCTCCATATATATTATAATTTCATAGATAAATTTATATTAAATTTAGAAAAGGAGAAATGAAATATGTTTGCAAATACTATGAAAACAGGGTTACTTATGTTTGGATTAGTTGCACTTTTTACTGCTATTGGTGGACTTTTGGGAAACCAAACTGGAGCTTTGATTGGTCTTCTTATCGCTGGTGGGATGAGCTTTTACAGTTATTGGTTCAGCGATACTGCTACAATAAAAGCGTACAATGGCATAGAGGTAACTGCAGCTAGTAATCCTAGATTATACGGTATTGTTCAAAGATTAGCTCAAAGAGCAAATCTACCAATGCCAAAGGTTTATATCGTTCCAGAAAAACAGCCAAATGCTTTTGCTACAGGGAGAAATCCTCAACATTCTGCAGTTGCATGTACTGCTGGTTTACTTGAAATAATGGATGATAATGAATTGGCAGGTGTTTTAGGTCACGAATTAGGTCATATCCAGCATAGAGATATCCTAATTAGTACAATTGCTGCAACTTTTGCTGGAGCAATTGCTAACATCGCTAGATTCTTACCATATGCTTCAAATAATAATTCTGAGATAGAAAAAATAATAATATTGCTTTAGCAATTCTATTATCAACTTTAGCACCTATTGCAGCTTCTATCATTCAAATGACAATTTCTCGTAGAGAGAATTTATGGCAGATAGAGCAGGTGCAAATTTTCTGAAATCCATTATATTTGAAAATGCTTTATACAAATTAGAAGATTATAGTAGAAAATGTTACAATGAGCAGACAGCATCAAAATCCAGCTATTCTCATATGTTTTATTGTAAAATCCTTTAGCAGGACTTAGTAAATTTCAAGATTTATTTAGAACGCATCCAGCTACTGAAAGATAGAATAAAGAATTAGAAAAAATGGCTAGACAAGAAAAATCTTCTATAATTTTTAAAAAATAAAAATTAGAAATAAAAAGATTATCCCAATATTTTTGAGATAATCTTTTTATTTTTATTTATATTTAGTATTATCAACCTATTTTGCATCTTCATATCTTTTTAGCTACTGCATTCCAATCAATTACATTGAAGAAAGCTGTATATATTCAGGTCTTCTATTTTGATAATGTAAGTAATAAGCATGTTCTAAACATCTATTCCTAAAATTGGTGTTCCTTCTGAACATCCCCAAGGAGTTGCTCCTGGCATTAAAGGATTATCTTGGTTGGCAGTTGATGTAACTTTTTAATTCTCCTTTTTATTAACAACAAAAAGCCCATCCTGATCCAAATCTAGTGCTGCTGCTTTTGAAAAATTCTGTTTTTAAATTCTTCAAAACTTCCAAATTTTTCATTAATTTTTTTCAGCTAATTCTCCTGTTGGTTCTCCACCACCATTTTGGTCCCATTACTGTGAAGTATAAGTTGTGGTTATAAAATCCTCCACCGTTGTTTCTTACTGCCTCTAATTTGCTTCTGGTAAAAGCATCTAAATTTGAAAGAATTTCTTCAATTGATTTTTCTAAAAATTCAGGCGCATTATTTTTAATGTGTCATTCAAATTATTGTGTACGCTGCATGGTGTTTTCCATAATAATTTCCATTGTCTTTGTATCGATATTTTGGTTCCAAAGCATCAAAATGCATATAGTAATTTTACTTGTTCAAACATTTATATCACTCCTTAAAATTTATATTTATATTTAATATTTTTACTCTACAATTATTTTTAACATACAAATATCATAAAAATCAATACTTTTTTTAAATTTTTATTTTTGTTATTATTTCAATTTTTGAATTTCTTAAGGTGTAAAAAATAATCTCCCACTTAACTTATAATAAGTCGGAGAAATTTTTGTTAAATTTTTATAATTAACGGTTGTTATTTTTACTTTATTATTTTTATTTCCTTTTCTTTATCTAAACTCAATACTTTTAGATTATAAGCCATGTTCTTTCATTACTCTTTTTACAATGTAACCAACACTTCTAACAGTTTTTATTATTTTTCGAAAAACCTTTTATCTATTTTTGCTCTCAAAAAAATTAATGTACACATCTACAATGTTGCTAGCTGTCTAAAATCGATATCCCAAATTTTTTTCAGAAATCATCGATCTTGTCAATACTCTATTTTTATTTCTTAGAAATATTCTAATAATAGAAATTCTTTTATTTGTTAATTCTATTTCATTTCCTGCTCTTCAACTTCCCTATTCAATGGATTTAAAGTCAAATCGTAAACTGTCAATAATCCCATATCATCTTCTGTCAATCTTTTTATTTAGAACTCTTATTATAGCTCTAACTTTTGCTGAAAAGTTCTTCCAAATTGAAATCATTATAAATATAATCATCAATTCCCTTTAACAAAAGCTTCTGTCTTAGAAAAATCTATCAGTTTCTTCAATTGCTATCAAGAAATAGCTACGTTTCTTATATTTTAAGATATTATCAATTGATTTTCTAAAATCTTCCATTGATTCTATATCTAATAAAGCGATGTCTAAAGATTCTGTTTTCAAATATTCAAGCAAAGATTTTTCTGTATCTGCTAATAATACATTAAATCCCAACTCTTTTTAATAATCTTCCTACTACTGCTCTTGCTTTTTCATTTTTGTTTGTAAACTAACATCTTCATTATTCTCAAAAATCCTTTCGTTATAAATTTGTTCTACTTTTTCTAATTCCGATAATATTTCTGTAATAATATTATTCAGATTCATGATGCTACTGAATCATTTTGAGATAAAAGGCGTTCCATTATCGCAAGATTCTACTACATTTGAATCTAACGGAACAGAACCTAAAAATTTTGTTCCTGTATCCTCTGCCATTTTCTTGGCACCACCTTTTTAAATATGTTAACTTCTTTATGGCAACCATCACAAATAAAACCACTCATGTTCTCAATAATCCCTAATACTTTTTAAATTAATCAATTTGTAAATTTAACTACTTCTCTTTGAATCAAGTAAAGAAACATTTTGAGGTGTCGTTACTATTATTGATTTTGCATTAGGACCTATATTTTGTGCAATTGTCAGTGTTTCGTCTCCAGTTCCTGGGGGCAAATCAACTATTAAAAAGTCTATATCATCCCACTCTATTCCTTCAAGTAATTCCATTATAGCTCCCCATTTTTGTGGACCTCTCCAAATTACAGGATCATCATCAGGGTATAAAAAACTTAATGAAGAAATAGATAAATTCTCAGTTATTTTCAAAGGTTCCGAAATCTTCGGCAACTTAACTCCTTCTTTTCAAACATGATTGGAATATTTGGGCCATGCAAATCCGCATCTAAAAATTCCCACTTTATAGTCTCTTTGTGATAATCCATAAGCTATGTTAGAAGACATAGTCGATTTTCCAACACCGCCTTTACCACTAATTATAGCTATCCTGTGTTTTATCTTGAACATTTTTCAAGAATCTTTTTGTTTTCTTTCTTGCATTTCTTCAGTCATCCTATCTACCTCCTTCATTTTAAAAATTTAAAAATTCGTTTACGAACTTTTTATACATTCTACATCTAAATTAAAACATAATTTAAAACAAAAAACAAGTCTTTTTATTTTTTTACTATAAAAATTTTTATTGTAATTTATAATTTTATCTATTCTTTATCGAATTTTTCTATACAACTTATTTTTGATTATGTTTTTCATTGTTTTTATATTTTTAATATTGAAATATTTATTTTAACTATAATTTTAAAAATCAAATGTTATATAACTAATGTTATTTATAATATTTGTTTAGAAAAATTTATATAAAATTTATGTTTCAAGTAATTTTAAAAAATTAAAAATCTTTTCTAAAAAACTTTTTCTTATTATCTTAAAAATTTACTTTATTTACAAAAATCTAAAAAACTTGAAAATTATTTGACTTAATCTATTTTTATTTGTATAATGGAGAAAAAGATATAGAAAAATTTAGGAGGATTTAATAATGAAAATTGTAGTTTTGATGCAAAACCTTATGACATTGAATTTTTGAGAAATGGAATAAAATTTATGGTGCACAGATCACATATTTTGAAGAAAAATTAAGTTTGAAAAATGTAATGCTTACTAAATATCAAGATGTTGTTTTGTACATTCGTAAATGATGACTTAAATGAAAAAGTAATCAACATTTTATCTAAAAATGGAGTAAAGAGCTATCATGAGTTAGAGCTGCTGGTTATAACAATATTGATATGAAAGCTGCTCGTGAAAATAGAGTAACTGTATTCAGAGTACCTGCTTACTCTCCATTTGCCGTTGCTGAACACGCTTTAGCTTTATTGATGACTGTTAACAGAAAAAACACATAAAGCATACAACAGAACAAGAGAAGGAAACTTCAGTTTAGCTGGATTAACTGGAATGGACTTACGGAAAAAACTGCTGGATATTGGAACAGGAAAAAAATCGCAAGAATTTTCATTAAAATCTTAAACGGATTAGGAATGAAAGTTGTTGCTTATGATAAATTCCCTAACGAACAAGCTGCAAAAGAAGAAAACTTTACTTATATGACAAAAAGATGAAGTTTTTGCTAATGCAGATGTAATTTCATTACACTGTCCATTGTTCCTGAAACAAGACACACATTAACGAAGAAAGCATCGCAAAAATGAAAGACGGTGTTATTATCATTAACTCAGCTAGAGGTGGATTAGTAGATACTGAAGCTTTAATTAATGGATTAAAAAGACAAAAATTGGTGGAGCTGGACTTGACGTTTATGAAAAATGAAAGAGATTACTTCTTTGAAGATGAATCAGCTAGCGTATTAGAAGATGATACATTAGCAAGATTATTATCTTTCAATAATGTTGTATTAACTTCTCACCAAGCATTCTTAACTAATGAAGCATTAAATAATATTGTTGAAACTACTTTTCAATAATATTTTATCTTTCGCTAAAAAGAAGTTCTTCAAAATGAAATTTGGTATGATGAAGAAAAACAATAAAGTTGTGGAAGGTCCAAGAAATAAATAATTTTTGATTATTAAAAACAGCTTAAATGCTAAAAAGAGGGCGTGTTTTTCATGTTTTAGAAGTTCTATCAAATGAAAAAATTGAAAGCGCCTTCTTTTGTAATAATATAAAAAAATAAAAAATAAAAGGAAATGATATGGATTTATTTGAAATAAAAAGTATAGAACAAATTGATGCTGAAATTCATGAAATTAGGGGGCATCTTTGACATCGAAGCTATTAATAAAAAGATTGAAGAGTTGGAGCAAAAAGACATTTGAGCCTGATTTCTGGAATACTGAAAATAGCCAAGAAATATTAAAAATATTAGTGTTAATAAAAAAATGATTGAAGAATATGAAGAATTGAACTCTGCTCTTGATGATTTGAATACAATGGTTGAATTTATTGAAATGGGAGATGATTCTTTTGAATCTGAAATTGGAGAAAAACTTCATGAAGTAGAAAAATAAAATTCAAGATTTTTAAAAATAAAATTGTTATTAGATGAAAAAATATGATTCTAATAATGCAATCTTAACTATAAATTCTGGGGCTGGAGGAACCGAAGCTTGTGATTGGGCTGAGATGCTTTTACAGATTATATGACCGTTGGGCAAATAAACATGATTTCAAAGTAGAGATTTTAGATAGTTTGGCTGGTGAAGAAGCTGGTCTTAAAAAGTATAACTCTTAATATTAAGGAAATTATGCGTATGGGTACTTAAAAGGAGAAAAAGGGTTCATAGACTTGTTAGAATCTCTCCATTTGACTCAAATGCAGAAGACACACTTCTTTTGCAGCGATTAATGTTATTCCTGAGATTGAAGATGATGTTGAAGTTAATATTAAACCTGATGAATTAAAAATTGATACATATCGTGCAAGTGGAGCTGGTGGACAACATGTAAATACGACTGATTCAGCAGTTAGAATTACACATTTACCTACAAATACAGTTGTTACTTGCCAAAATGAGCGTTCTCAATTAAAAAAATCGTGAAACTGCTATGAAAATATTGAAGGCTAGACTTTTTGAATTAGAAATGGAAAAGAGAGCGAAAGAAATGGAAAATCTAAAAGGTGTGGACTCTAAAAATCGAATAGGGGAAGCCAAATTAGATCATATGTTTTTCAGCCTTATAAAAATGGTTAAAGACCATAGGACGAAAAGCTGAAGAAGGTAATGTAGATAAAGTTATGGATGGAGATATAGACTTATTTATAAATGAATATTTGAAATATTATAAAAGTTAATTTTTCATTTATAGAGAGTGTCCAGAATTTTTGTGTAAACTAGTAGATAAATCTAGTAAATTCAGTACTTCGCTATTCTATTTACACAAAAATTTTTACATTCTATTTTTAAAATTTACACACAACAAAAAGGGATAATTTTTCAATATGAAAACTATCTCTTTTAAAAATTTTTCTATTTAATTTTTTTAGCTTTTAACAAATCTCTTATTTCAGCTAATAATGCTTCTTCTTTTTGAAGGTGCTTCTACAACTGGTTCTTCTTCTTTTCTTCTGGTTTAATTCTTCTTACTTTGTTAACAGCTTTTTACTATCATGAAAACAGAAAAATGCTATAATCAAGAAATTAACAACATTTTTGAATAAACATTCCATATTTTTATAGTTGCTTTTCCAATAACTATACTTAAACCTGAAAAATCAAGTCCTCCAATAATTAATCCAATAAAAGGCATAATTATATCATCCACCAATGAAGTAACTATTTTTCCAAATGCTCCCCCAATAATTACCCCAACTGCCAAGTCTAAAGACATTTCCTCTAGAAATAAACTCTTTAAATTCTTTAAACATTTACGATACTCTCCTTCCTAATTTTTCAATTTTTAAAAGTAATTATTATTTTTTTCTAAAAAAATATAAATTTCAATAATTTTTACACATAGAGTATTATATAATAATGTTTAAAAAATCAACATTTTTTTGTATTAAATACAAATTTATTATAACATCATCTCTTGTACTTTACTATTTTGTATATCTGTAATGTATATTTTTTTCCTTCAAAAATTCAAGATTATTGATAGCAAATGCCGTGAGTATAAATCGTAAATTTTTAACATTTTTATGTTGGGAAATTACTACAAAAATAATATAATTTCCTATCCGTTTTTGATAAAAATGTTCTTTTTTTGATTTTGATTGTTTTGTCACAAAATCTGGATCTTCTAGGACTTTTTCTATTAATTCTAATGACATTTCAGGATGTTTAGGCAATATATGATTTTTCATACTGCTCTTTTTCATAACTACCTTCTGATGCAATTTAGCGTCAAATTCATACACAGGTATTCGTTTCCCTGTTTTTGTGTATCTTAACTTTTCTATTACCAAATTTACCTTCCTCTCAGTTTCTTACAATTTTTTTATCTTTTTGAGAAATCTTCTTGCAACATCTCTTTTTAAATTTATCATCTGCAAAAATCATAAAAACTGCTATCCAAATTAATAAATAAATTATCAAGAATATTAATAGATTCACTACAATGCCCAAACTTCCTAAAAATGAGACTTTTACTAATTTTTGAAATCGTGAATGAAAGTAACGAACCTCCTAAAGAAATCACTAATATTGCTATATATTTTAATACATTAATTCTAACGTATCTTCTTTGTAGCGAAACAAAAAGTATCAAGAAATTAACCATCGCAGCAAATGAAGTTGCAAATGTTAATCCAACATGACGATATTGTTTATATAATAAAAAAATCTAACAATATATTTGTAAAAATTCCTATAAATGATGAAATTACTGGTAATTTTTCTATCTTTATAAACATAGTGACTTCTAGTTAATAAATGTATTGTTGAGAAAAAAACAATAATCCTAATGCATAAAATTGCAATGTTTCTGATGTTAAAGTAACAGCTTTATTTGAAAAATGACCTCTTTTATATACTAAAGTTACAATTTCTCTCGCATATCCAAATAAAATAACTGATGACGGCACTATTAAAAAAATGCTAACATTGCAATCCTTCTTGAACTACTTTTTCTTACTTTTTCGTTTTATTTTTTTACAACTGCTCTTGATAAAAGTAGGAAAAAAATTACGACCGATAATGAAATTACAAATACTCCAATTGGCAATAAATATAATCTACTTGCATAATTTAACGCACTAGCTGTTCCGCTGGAAGCATTGTTTGCAAAACGATTATCTACAATTTCATTAATTTGATATCCAAAAATTCCTATTAAAGTTGGAACCATTAATACAAACATTTCTTTTTACATACGGATCTTTTTAAATTAAATATGAATTTGTATGTTTTTCATTATTTGAAAAAAACTGTGGCAACATCATTAATAACTGGAATACTCCAGAAAGTAAATACGCTACTCCTAGACCATATATTCCCATTTTATTTTTTTAATAGTAATGTTCCTACAATTATAACAAGATTAAACACGATTCCCATTGAAGCTGCAACTGCGAATTTTTTTGTAATTATTTAATAGCGAAGAAACTACTCCAGAAAGTGCAATAAATAAAAATAAAATGCAACTATCTTTAATAATCCATTCGCTGCTTCAAATCTTTCTGGATCTGCGAAACCTGTTGTAATTTTTTTAAAATTTGTTTTTGAAAAATAAAAATCATAATAACTGACATCGTTGAAGTAAACGCAATTATTAAATTTAAAAGTGAAAACACAAATTCATCTGTTTTTTTCCTTTCCCTTTTTCCTCTAATCCACGATTATATATTGGAATAAACACCGTTCCCAAAGATCCTTCTCCAAATAATGTTGTAAAGAAATTTGGAATTTTTGTAGCACTGACATAGGCATCCGTCATTCCACTCGCTCCAAAAAAACACTTCTATTATCATTTCCCTAACCAAACCGAGTATTCTACTCAGCATGTTAATAACCATAACTATAAAACTTGATTTAAACATTGATTTCTTACCTTTCTAAAAATCTATAAAATTGATACTTTTTGTTGAAAAACTATATCCTTGCGGAATTATATCTATATTTCCATTTTTAAACATATCCAATACACATAAAAACATTGTTACAATTCTAGATTTTGTAAAATTATTTTTAACAATTCATTAAACTTAATTCCATTTTCTTGAATATTTTTATTTTCTAATATTAATTTTTATCTCATTGTACGCATCATTGATAGAAAATTCTTCTTCTAAATTTAATGACAGTTTTTCTTCTTTTTCGTTATTTTTTTCAATAACTGCTTAAAACTTTTTAAATAAATTTTTCCATTGTTAAACTTGAAATATCGTACTCAATTACTGCTTCCGTAATACTTTGAGAACCAGTCCTCGAATATGAAATGTTGTACTCTTTTTTCATATTTTTGAAAATAATTCAGAAATTTCTTTAAATATTTTGTACTCTTTTAATACGCCTTTCAAGACTTTCAATCTTCTCTAATTTTTTTCTCTTTATTCAAAAATAGAATATGTTTTTATTTCCAGCAATTCTGTAGCCATTACCAAAAATTCAACCTTTTATTTTCAAATTTTTCATTCTCTTGCTCATGCAAATATTCTAAATATTCATCAATTATTTTTTTGAAATATTTATTTCAGCAATGTTCATCTGATTTTTTTCAATCAAATGAATCAACAAATCCAAAAGGCCCTTCAAAATTATCTATTTTTACTTGTATTGTAGTATTTTTCATCTATTCTTTTTCTCCAAAAATTTTGAATCTGAGTTAATTTGCTCTTTTTAATTCTGCGACAGAGTTAAACTTAACTTCTTTTCTTATATTTTTCCAGTATTTGTACCATTATCACTTTTCCATAAATATCTTCATCAAAATCGAAAATATGAGCTTCTACACTCAAATTATCCTTATCCACTGTCGGATTTCTCCCGATATTCATCACTCCATGATAAATCCTATTCTCATCATTTTCAATTTGAACATATATTCCATAAACACCAAAACTCGGATAAATCTTATTTTCAAATTTCAAATTTGCTGTTGGAAAAACCTATCGTTCTACCTAATTTTTTTCCCATGAATAACTTCTCCAATAATAATCAAATTATGACTCAATAATTCTTTTTGCCTTCAGTAATTCTGTATTCTTAATATATTGCCTAATTCAGTACTGCTTATCACTTCATTTTCACTATCTAAAAACTGGCTGTTGAATATTTAATCCAATTCTATCTTGATAATTTGAAGAAATAATTTTTCCTAACGTCTTAATATTCCCTGATTTACCTTTCCCAAAAAGTAAAATTAAAGCCACAAAAAAATTTCCTTCACATTAAATTTTTCTAACTAAAAATCTTTTCAACAAATTCTTCAGGCGTAAAATCTTTCACATTATCAAATTCCTCTAAATACAGACAATCAATCCCTATTTTATCAATTAAAAAAGCCTTCTCAACTGGTGTCGTTATCCGATTTTCTCTTTTTACTAGGATATTCATTAAATGTATAAACAATTGTCTTATAACCCTTTTCTTTTGCCTTTTCTATCGCATTTTTCAAGATCATTTTATGACCTCTATGAACACCATCAAAATTTCCTAAAACAACGACTGTTCCATTTTCTTTTAATTCATCTAATAATTTTGATTCATTCTCAAAATTATGACAATTAATATTCTTATCAAATTTTTGATATATCAGACATCATTTCAAAAATTTTTGTAATTATTTTTTTATACCCATTTTATTTCAACTTTCTTTTAATAAATTCGCTCAAAACTTTTCTGTTTATCACTTTATAATTTTACATTATTTTAGAATTCTTTTCAAGCGTTGTTTTTCTATTTTTTTAATAAATCGAAATAAAATTTAGGTTTAATCAAAATTTACTAAATTTTCTAATAATATAATTGTTTTCTTAAATATTTTTTTCCTATTACTAAATAACAAAAATGACCATTTTTATCTAAAAACTATTCTTTAAATTATAATATTTTTACATAATTTTTAGGCCACTTTTTGCATTTTACTATTTTATAAAAATTTCAAATTCCAATTCTTTTTATTTAATTAATTACTATTCTTTTCTCTTTTTCAATTACTTTTTGTGCTAAATCTCCCATCAATTCTTCATATCTTACAAGTTTCATTTCAAAATATCCACGACCTTGCGTAATTGCCTTCAATTCATTCGCATATTTGAAAGTTTCAGACATTGGAGCTTCAGCAATAATTTTTTGTTTTGTACCTTTGTGAGCTTCCATTCCTAAAACACGTCCACGCTTTTTATTAATATCCCCCATTATATCCCCAATATATTCTTCTGGAACAATAATTGTAAGTTCCATGATTGGTTCAAGCAATATTGGTTTTGCTTCAAGCATCCCCTTTTTGAAAGCTAAATTTGCCGCAATTTTGAATGCTAATTCAGAAGAATCCACATCATGATAAGAACCATCGTATAAAACAGCCTTTACATTAGTCACTGGATATCCTGCAAGAACTCCTTCTTTTAATGATTCCCTCAATCCTTTTTCAACCGCTGGAATATATGATTTTGGAACACTTCCACCTGTAATTGTTTCTTCAAATACAAAATCTTCATCTACATGTGAAAATTTAATTAGAACATCTCCATATTGTCCATGTCCTCCAGATTGTTTCTTGTATTTTCCTTGAACATCTGATGTTCCTTTAATTGTTTCCCTGTAAGGCACTTTCAATTCCACAGTTTTTATTGTTATTCCAAATTTTGCCTTCAATTTTTCTATAACTGTCGCACAATGAAGTTCTCCTTGTACTCCAAGAACTGTTTGACTTGTTTCAAGATTTCTATGCCAAGTAAATGACGGATCTTCTTCCATCAAACGATTCAATCCAGTTGACATTTTTTCATCATCATTTTTATTCAATGGCTCTATTGCCACAAATAATTGCGGTTTTGGAAAAGTTATATCTTTTAATGGCACTTCCTTTTCACTAGTCGAAAGTGTATCAGAAGTTTTCGTACTATTAAATTTTGAAAATACAACAATATCCCCTGCAATTCCCTTTTGAATCTCATCCATTTTATTATTCACAAATGTATTAATTTTTCCCAATTTTTTTCCTTCGTTTTTCTATTCAGGTTAAAAACTTCCATATCTTGTAATTTCGCTAGAATAAATTTTTTTGCATAGAAACTTTTCCTAAAAAGAATCAATTGTTGTTTTAAAAAATTTGGCATACAAAACTATTTTTCAGGCTGTACTTTTTCATTATCATCAGGTGATGGCAGAAATCCTTCACTACATCAAAAAGTTGTATGAAGTCCAATATTTTTCAAAGTTGAACCGCAAATTACTGGAATTACTGAACAATCAAGCACTCCTTGTCTAAGACCACGATGAATTTCAGCTGTTGTAAATTCAACTCCATTAAAATATTTATCCATTAATTCTTCATCAGTTTCTGCAACTGCTTCCAAAAGCATTTCACGTACAGAATTTATTTCATTATCCATATCAGTTGGCATTTCTACTGTTTTACACTCATTTTTACTCTTATCAAACTCTCTTGCAAACATGTCAACTACATTGATATGTCCTCTAAAATTTTCTCCAGTTCCCCAAGGTACATGAAATGGTGCAATCCGTTTCCCATATTTTTCCCTTAATTGTGAAAGAATTTTTTCATAATCAGCCTTTTCATTATCAATTTTATTCACAAAAATTATTCTTGGAATATTTCTGCTATCAGTCAATTCCAAAGCCGTTTCAGTCCCAACTGTCAAATCTGTAGTTCCATCAACAATAATAATCGCTCCCATCAACTGCCGCAGGTCCTGATTCAACTTCTCCAAAAATCACCATATCCAGGAATATCTACAAAAATTATACTTAGCCCTTGATATTCCACTGAATGAAGACTCAAAGAACTCGTAATTTTTAGTATCATTTTCATTCCCACAATCCGATTAGTAAGCCCTGCTGTAAACTCCAATCCTTCTACCATATTACTCTTTCCAGATCCACTATGTCCTAGAATTCCAATGTTTCTTATGTTGCTGCTGTCATATATTCTCATAACAGTCCCTCCTATATATCTCTACTTTTTTTCTATTTTCATAAAATTCTATTTTTCAATCCCTTATATTAAATTTTTAACTGAAATTCGAAAAAAGCAAGTTAATTGAATGCTTTTTAATATTTTTGATCAGTTAAATTTTAATAATATAATTCTGTCCCTGGTACTTTACCGCTTTCATCTTCTCTTATTTTATCTCCTTCTGTATATTTATATTTAATTTTTATCTTTTTATTTCTAATCTCTTTTAATCTTTCTTCTGATTCACTCATTCCCATTGATAGTGCTTTTTGATACCATTTCCTTACTTCTGTATAATTTTCTTCCATTTCATATGTCACTCCTACATGATATGCAGAATTAGCTTGTTTTGGAAGCATTTATCAAAAATATTTCGAAAGAAATTTCTCCAGTTTTTTATAATATTTCCTCCATTCTCCATTTGGTAAATCATTTATAAAATTTGCTTGTAATTCTAACTTTCCATCTTCATAATATTTTCTAGTAACCCTTGCTTCTTATTATTTACAAATTTTTATAAGTATTCCGTATTTCCATTTTCATAATAAGAATAAGCATTCTCCATAATCTTATCATTTACGTAGTAAGTTTCAGTTTTTTTATTCCGCTTTCATAATATTCAAACCATGTTCCTCTTTTTAATCCTTCACGACAAAATCCTTTTTATTTGCATTTTTTTCCGTTTTATGAAAAAAACTATATAATCTCCATAATATTCTCCATTTTTTTATAGTAGATTTCAGCATATTTTTCACCTGTTTCATAAAAATTGTTGATACAAATCTTTTATTTTATTATTTTCAAAAATTTTCTATACATTTTAAATTTCCATTATTATAATATGTTTTCCAAATTCCAGTCTTCATCCCAAAACTAATATTTCCTTCAGAATGAATTTTCCCATCTTCATATTCTAAAATTAACTTTCCATTGTATATTTCTCCTTCTTTATCAATCAAAAATCATTTGTCCATGCATTTTTATATCAAAAAATTTCTTCAATTTTTGATTATACTTAACTCTTTTTATTTTTCTAAATGTTCTGTTTTCATTATTTTTTTCCCTTTTCTTTTTTTGTTGATTTTTTTAGATTTTTTTGTGAGATACCATTTCTTTTTTTCTTTTTTTAAAAATCTCTTAACATTTTTATTTCCTTACTATTTATTAAATTTACTCTGATATTCCTCCATTTCCTTAAATAATTTTTTTCTTCTTCCTTATCTTCAGGCATTTTCCCCAAATACTTGTACTCAAAATAGTTCATCAATGGTGTTGGAGTATATGGACTACTTAACCAGTCTGCATAGTCATAATCCATTTTCAATGATCTTTTTCATCTACTATTATTGTTATCGCCTGCCAAGGTTCTTGTTCGCAATCTATAAATAATTGTTTTAAATCTACAGATAATTCATATAATTTATCGTATTTTTCATCATATTCATCTTCATTTATGTTATATATTTCAGGTATATCATGCGAATAATTTAATTTTTTTATCTTTTTCTGTATTAAAGAAAAAAATATACTCCCCCACTAAAATCATCATTTATATCTGCATGAAAAATAAAAATTTTCCCATTCTTCAGGTATTGTATCATTTTACCTGTTGTGCTATCACTCTTATTAACTCATTTTTGTTTTTCTAAAAATTCTTCTTGCCATTCTTTTTCATAATTTATCTCCTCCTGCAAACACTTTAAAAAATTAATTTTATTACTTATATTTATCCATCATTAACGATTTATTTTCTTTTCATCTAAATATTTTTTTACCATTTTTCATTTCTTAATTCTAGCATATAAGATTATTTATTAAAAGGCTAACTTCATAAATATTTGAATAAAAATTAAATTCTATTTCTTCAACAATTACTTCTAAATTTGATAAGTCCAAATAATAAATTTTATCTTCAAATTTCCCGTTATTTTTCTTAAAAACAATAAACTCCTCCACATTGATCATCACTTACTGGAAAAATCTTTCTCAAAAATATTTTCATAATTAAGTACATAAAAATCACTTTTCTCACATACAGAGAATATTTCTGCAAATGCAAATGTTCCACCACCGAATTTCATTTGAAACTCAATAAAAAGACTTAGGTAGTTTTCCTGATAAAAATTTTCTCAATATTATTTATATCTTCTATTGTGGCTTTAGGTTCATTGTCTCTAAATAAAAAAATAAATTTGGCTTTACTTTCATTTCATTTTCTAAAAATTTATAAATTCTTTTTGTTTTCATGTTATCCTCCTATTTATCATATATTAAGTCAGGGTATATTTGTTCTGCTCCTTGTTCTCTTGCACGATATCACCAATGTGATTTTTCTGTCTGCTTTTCTCATCTCTAATTATTCCAGCCATCCCATTAAATAAACAATCACCTATATGTAAATATTTTTCCTTTCTATAAATTTTTCTATTTTTCTTGCCACCTACTGGTATTATCGGAACAAAACAGTAACAGTTCTTCGTATAATTTTAAGGCTTCTATGCACATTTTTTTAACTCAAATTTTTCTCCAAAAATCTTTTTAATTACCTAAAAGTTCAAAAAGTTATCCATCTCTTCCCATACGGCATTCACATCTAAAGTTTTATATTTTATCATTCCTATGAATTTATTTGCTTCACAAGTTATTACATCTGCAAAAGCTGTTGTAAACAAAGGTATTGACTAAAGTAAGTTTCTTCTACTAATTCTTTATAATCATCTGGATTTATTACTCTTAGATACCCATTCAAAAACTTCCCAATCCATAATTTTTCCCAGATTTCTATAATCTCATTTGGCACTTGCCCTTTATATTTTTCTATAACTTCTTTTTGGCATTTCTTTTTCTTTTTTTAAAATCTCTTAACATTTTATTCCTCTCATAAATACTCTAAAAAAATTAATTTTATTATTTGTATTTATCCATTATCCACTTATTCTTAATATAATTTTCTTTTTATTTTTTTCAGTATTTCCTTTATCAAAAATCTTTTTATTACTTCACAAACAAATTCCTTATCTTCCGTAAACATACTTAAAGGAACTTTATGCAGATTATTATCTATTAAATCTGGATAATTTGGATAATATGTCAATGCTATTGGTGCATTTGGATTTATATAATAATATTCATAATCTTCTTTCTCATCTTCATCAAATACTTCCAAAAGAAATTTTTCCATTTAGTATTTTTATGCTTAAACTTTTAGATATATAATGATTATTTTCTACTACATCGATCAAATCTAACCCTGCTCCTTGTGAAACATATTTAAATTTTTAGTGACTTTTTATATTTTATTTCAAACATTTTCTAATGCTTCTTCTAAATTTATTTTATTGCCATTTATTTGTCTTATATGATAATCATTTTTGTTTCTGTATTCCTATTCTATAATTCATTCTTTTTATAATTATTTCATCTTTCATATTTAAATCTCTCCATTGTACAATTTCTCAAAAATCTAAATTCTTCATCCATCCTGTCTTTGTCATTTCCCCATCCTCACTTATCCAGTTTCCTTCTTCATCTAACAAATGCTTAATCAAATAGTATTTTGTTGCATAGGCTTTCTCCATCCATTCCATATTATCATCAAAGTATGTCAAGGTATATTCTACTTTCCCATCTTTTGAAATTATAGTTTCTTCAAGAAGCTCCCCGTCAGGTATATCCTCTTCTGGAAGGTTGTACAGCATTTCCTCCACTTTCTTCAACTCCATCTTTTCTCTGAAGTCCCATTTCATATCATCTGTTTTTTCGCTTATAAATTCATCTAGTGTTTCAGTCATCACTATTTTCCTTGAACCGTCTTCCAGCTCTATGTTTTCATAGCAGTTATCATATTCAGACAGTTTCCTTTGAGACAAATACCTGTAATAGTCATGCCCTATCCACATTTTCCAGTATACTCCTATCGGAAGTCCATTAATCATTTTAGTATGTCCAGGATTTTTACTTATATCTATCCTAAACTCATTACCTATTTTTTTACAACCCTGTCTTCTATTAATACTCCACCTAATTCTTTAAATTCCTCTATTTCTTTCTTCATTTTCTAAAAAAACTGTATTTCATATCTTCAATAAATCCAATATCTGCTGATGTCTTTTTGAAATATATTGGATATAAAGTTATCAATATCTTTTTCATTTTCCATATATATTTCCTTGCTCATTGAGACATACATTCTATTTGGATTATATACTATCGAACCTGTAAAATCATCTGTACTGAGATATATTGCTACATGCTTATTTTTATATTTTTTTCATCTGATATTTCTTCAAAAAATTTCTTTTTCATTAAATTTTTATCATAAGCCTTATGTTGTAAACGAGGACTACTATTCTCATTCCATCAGGTTTTACATAGTTTAAAAAAAGAATTTAAAAAATTCTTGAATCCCTTTATAATTATCTTTTGTGAATATAATTCTATACTTATATCTTTCATTTCTTTCATCTCCTTTAAAAATTTACTTTCTAATATTTGGATATATTTTTAATCTGTTCTTCTTAGCCATTTTATCTAATTCATCTGCAGAAAAAGGTATCTTTTGAACCAGGAGGTACTTCTATTATCAATACTCTCTGGTTTCTAAGTATGGATTTTTGGATACTCTCTCATTATAAATTATTTGTTTTAATCCATCTCACATTTTCAAAAATATTACTCATAGTTATTTTCTCTTTCTAACTCTTTTAAATTTTTCTGCCAATTCTTTTATAGATTCATCTTTAAAGTTTTTTTAATTCTTCATATATTTCTTTAGCTTCTTTATATCGTCCCTGTTCCTTATATACTGTTGCCAATCCAAATAATAATTTTAATTTTCTTCCATGTTTTTCAATTCCTTTTTAAATAGTATTTTTCTGCTTCGCTGTATTTCCCTTGTTCTGAATAAAAATCTCCCAATAAAAATTCTGCATTTTCATAATTTTCTTTTTCCATTCTCATATATATTTTTCTGCTTCTTCACTAGCTACCTTCGATTCTATAAAAATTTTGCAAACCATTCTCTTACTTTATAATTTTTTTCTCCTTCTTTCTCAAAAATTTAATAATTTTTTTCCTTTCATTTCCTTTTTAATTTGTTCTCTTTTTCTACCAATAACATAATCTAAAATTATAAAATCTGCCCAAGACTCATCACCTTGTTCAACAACTTTCATACGATAATCTATAGATTTATCAAATTCTCCTTTTTCCTGATAATACCGTGAAATATCTTTACTCGCATTTTAAAACACCTTTATCAGAGGCTTTTTATATATTCTATATATTTTCTCTCACTTCCTTTTTTTCTATAAAGAATTGCTAAATGATAATTAGCCATTGGTACAAACTCTGAGGGCTCCTTCATAATACATTTTTGCAATTTCATAGTTTCTTTTTCTCGTTTTGTATTTCACCTTTTTTTAAATAGTTCTTCTGCCTTTTTCCTTTGAAGGATTTTTTTCTTAAATTCCTTAACTTCACTTTTTACCTTATTTATTATTTTTTCTCTTCATTATTTAATTTTGAATTTCCACAGCTTATTACCAAAAACCGAACATTAAAATTGAAATTAATATTTTTATACATTTGTATCTCCTCCTTAAATATTTTTGTTTATTTATATTTATAAGTACATTTGCTTCATCATTTAATACTAATACTCTATCCGAAGTAATTTTTAGTATCTCTATTTGATTGAACACTCGTATTTTTTTGTGCTATCACTAAATTTATTGTATTCGTATTTTTACTATTCATTAGTTTTCTCCATTTCCTTTAAAAAATTCTTTTTGCTTTTAAATTTCCTTTATTAGCAGCTTCTTCTAATAATTCTTTTTTGCCTCTTTATATCTTTTGTTAGAATAATACAAGATTCCTAAATTATAAATTGCTGCTTCACTTCCATCTCCACCCATCTGAATAGCTCTCTTTGTATAACTTTTTCTGCTTTATTTTCTTCAAGTTGAAGCATATATACAACCCCAAGATTTGTTAAATATCTCGCATTTTTTTATCGAAATGGCTTTTTTTATAATATTTTTCAGCTTCTTTATAGTTTTTGATTTTTATACAACATTCCTATTTCAATAAGAGCATCTGTGTATTTTGGATCTTTTTGTAATATCATATCAAACATTTTTTTGCTTTTTCAAAATTATTTTTCATCACTATATTTCATTCCAAGTATAAACATCGCTTTGGTATCTCCATTTTCAACTTCTTTATCATACAATGCTTTTTGCTTTCGAATTTCTTCCTAAATCTTCATACATCTCGGCTAGTGCCTTATAAGCATTTGGAACTCCCAGGTTCATTGCCTTTTTATAAAGTCTCTCCGCTTCCTCATACTTGCCCTCTCTTCTTCTAAAAAGCAAAATTATAGATACCATCTCTATCATTTTTTTCTTCCAATTCCTTATATAGTCTTTCTGCTTCAACTTTTTTTATTTCTTTTTATCATATATATTTGCAAGATTGTTAATCGCCATTAATATTGACGGATGTTCAATTTTACCTTGCTCAAATTTTTAAAATATTTTCATAAACTTCCATTGCTTTTTCTTGATTATGTCTATATTGTTCATAATAAACTCCTAGATTGTATTCCGCTTCTATCAAATTATGCTGTCTTCCATAAAGATTCCATTTTTCAAAATTTTTTTATTGTCACCTTTTTCCAAATAATAATTAGCTAAATACGTAGAAGCTTCTGGTTTTGTATATTATAACTTCATCCAACATTTTTGACTGTTCAGGATATTTTTTTAAAAATTAAACTGGGCTGTCAAAAAATATATCCTCTATCTCCTGTTTAGTAGGATTCTTTTTTTAAATATTGATATTTTGTGCTTTTTAAAGGACGGATTTAATTTTCCAACTGTAAAAATTATTCCAAATACGAATACAATTCCTAATAAATATATCTTCAGAACTTTTTACTAAATTTTTCATTTCCTCTTCCTTTTTATACTTTTTATCCTGCATTAATGTAATTTTATCTATTTGTTTTTTTCTTAATTTTCTCATTTTTTTCTCCAAACATCTTTAATCATTAATCTTCTTTTATAAATTTAGTAAATAAAATATAACTCATGATAAATTCTCGTAAAATGTCAAAATATTTTGAAAACATCAATAAAAGCGAAATATATCATAAGTTATGATTATTTTATCATAAATGATAGAAAATAAACTAGAAATTTTATTATGACATTATATTGAATTTTTATTTTATTAAAACAAATTCCTAAAAATATTGTATAATATATTAATAAAAAGAATTTTTAAAATGAAAAAAGGTGATGATAAAAAAATGAATAAAATTGATTTACTTCAAAAAAATAATTGATGAAAGCAAAAAGTTGTCTTTTTTTGGAGGTGCTGGTGTTTCTACGGAATCAGGGAATTCCTGATTTTAGAAGTGCTAATGGAGTTTACAGTTTGAAATTAGACAGAAATTTTTCTCCAGAGGAACTTGTTTCTCACACAATGTACGAAAGATATCCAAAAGAATTTTACGACTTTTACAAAAAACATCTTGTTTATCCAAATGCCAAACCAAACTTTGCTCACAAATACTTAGCAAAATTGGAGAAAGAAGGAAAATTGTCGGCTGTAATAACTCAAAATATTGACTGCTTGCATGAAATGGCTGGGAGCAAAAATGTTTTAAAATTACATGGAACAGTTGATAGCAATACTTGTGTTAATTGTGGTAAAAAATATAATTTGGAAGAATTTTTGGAAATTTGTGAAAAGGAAAGTGTTCCACACTGTCTAAAAATGTGGTGGAATTATAAAACCTGATGTTACTTTATATGAAGAAGTGCCTAATCAACTTACTTTTTCAAAAAGCAATAAATGAAATTTCAAAAGCTGACACATTAATTATAGGTGGAACTTCACTTATCGTGTATCCAGCAGCTTCCCTCATTCAATATTTTCAAGGAAAAAAATCTTGTTTTAATTAATAAATCTCAAACTGAACAAGATAATTTTGCAAATTTGGTTATACATGAAAGTATCGGAGAGGTTTTTAAGAAATTGAGATAAAGATTTGTTATAAAAATTATTTTGAAAAATAAAAGAATAAATTTTTAAAAAATTTAGAAATATTATTTTTTTTATAAAAGTTATAATATGCTAGAGAGTACAACAAAACTACTACATGTGTATGTATACTCAAATCTATTTAAAATCAAATTACTAAAATTGTATAAATTTAGATTTTTGAATAAATAGCCATACCTTTTGAGTTTAGTTTTAAAAGTAGTTTTTACTATAAAAACAAATTTTATAGATTGCCGTACTCTCTTTCTCTTCACAAAAATCATTTAAAAATCATTTATCTTCCAAAAAATTTCTTTTCATTTCTCCAGAAATTCCTTCAATAATATGTGTCGCATTAACAACATACTGCTCTTTCAATAATTTATCTCCAATAAATCCATGCAAATAAGCACCTATCAAGGCAGAATGTAACAAATCATACTTTTGACCAGCAAAATGAAGCTATAATTCCTGTTAAACAGTCTCCCATACCACCGTTTGCCATATGAGCGTTTCCAGTACTATTTACAAATAGTTGTTCTCCATCAGTTACAATCGTATTTTTCCCTTTAAAAAGCAATACAATTTTATATTTTTTTCGCAAAATCAATAGCTTTTTGAAATCTATTTTTCCAAAAATTTCATTTGACGAAAAACCTGTTAATCTTGAAAAATTCGATTATATGTGGTGTTAAAATACTTCTATTTCTGTATTTTTTTCAAACAATTCTTGATTTTCTGACAATAAATTCAACGCATCTGCATCCAAAAACAAAGACGAATTTTATTACCTTTTCTATTTTTCTCAATACTAATTAATTTTTTTAAAAATCTCAAGTGATTTTTGATTTTTCCAATTCAGGCCCAATTGCAATAACATCACTATTTAAGATTTCATTTTCTAATTTTTCAAAAACTTTCTTCTATATTTTCAAAATTTATCGGAAAACTCATAGCTTCAGGTACAAACACATTCAACGAAAAATTATTCTTATCTGTAATCAAAGTCGTTAATCCTGTTCCACTTCTCACACAAGATTTTGTCACAAGATTCCCAGCTCCATAAAATCCCACTACTTCCAGCATAAATCAACACTTTTCCCAAAATCACCCTTATGAGAATTTTCATCTCTTTCAACATGAAAAAGATTTAATCATTTCAATCAGTCAAATAATACTCATTCACAAGCTGAATAATATTCCCTTCATTTAAACCAATATTTTCAACAATTACTTCACCTAAATATTTTTTTCGCTACAGGATTCAAGAATCCCTTTTTGTAAGTCACAAAAGAAATAGTAACATCTGCATTTCACCGAAATCCCCATGATATCCCAGTATCTCCATTAATTCCAGACGGAATATCAATCGAATAAACTTTTTTTCTTTTTACAATTTTCATTTATTTTCAAAATCACATCTTTGTAAACGCCTCTTATCTCAGAATTCAACCCTGTTCCAAAAATTCCTTCAATAACAACATCACATTCTACGAATAATTTTTTTCAAGCTCCTCCAAATTATAGAAAATCTCAATTCCAGAATTTTTACAAATTTCATAATTTACAAAACAGTCATTACTCATTTTCTCATCACTTATACAAAAAAATCTTTCACTATCTTCCCTTTTGAAAATAATTGTCGTGCAATCGCATAACCATCGCCACCATTATTCCCTTTTCCACAAATAATAAGAAAATTGTCCTCGTTTTTCATCAATATGTTTTACAAAAAGAAATCGCTGCATTTTCCATAAGCACTATACTCGGTATTTTCAACTCATTAATCGTAAAAACTGTCAATCTTTTTTTGTAGTTTCATTTCCACCTAATAACACTTTTTATCGCCTTCTCTCGCTATTTTTTTATTTTATAATATTTATACCTTTTTTTAAAAAGATATCAAAATTTTTCATAATAAAAAAACTATTTTTAAAGAATATAACCACCTACCAATATTCATTGCTTAGTTTCCCAATATTCTTACTAAAAATAGCTTTTTCCTAATTTTAATAAATTCCTATTTTCTTGCTTTATGCAAATTACATTTAAAAGTCAAATTACTAAATTTTTGATAACTTTTGTTAAAAAAATAACCTCGTCAATATACTCAACATTTGGTAATCTATCAAACAATCCTATTTGACTAAATAATTCTTTACCTGTCTTACTTCCATAAAATTTTTGAAGTTTTTTTGTTTTTACATCATAAACATATTTTCCAATTATAAAAAAATTATTTTCTTCTGGCATTAAACCATAAAATCTAATAACTTCTTTATCAGGTAAAAGGCACTGTTCCCAAATTACTCGTATCTAATTTTTGAGAAAAAAAGTCTTGTATTCTTCCAATTTTTTTATAAAAATCTGTTTTTAAATTCTTCATTTGTTGTTTGATCTGTCAATTTCAATCCAACTCCTAAAGTTAAATCATAGCTATCATTTTCTATTAAATAATAAGCCATTTTCATATCTTCAGAATCACAAAAAAATGTCATTTGTTTTCTTTTCAGATTTTTACTTTATTTATCATTCTATTTAATAATAAATCGGGACCATTTATAAAATTACAATCACAAAATCCTTGTAATGCCACTAAAAAAATAACGATGACAATACTAATTTTTTTCATACATTACTCCCTTCTTTTTTTAAAAATAACATTTGTTTTTTTAATTATAGCACATTTTTTTAATCTAATTCAATGGACTAGAAAAATCATAATTTCACAATTTTTTTATTAATTTTCTTAAATTTCGTGTGAATTAATCAAGAAAAATCTTCTTAAAATCCATATATATCTGTAAATCTCAAGTATTTGCGAAATAAATATAAAAAGCAAATAAAAATATAATATATTTATTGACTTATTCAATGATTTGGTATTATAATATACTCATAAAAAATAAAATTGAGTTCAGGAGGACAAAAAAAATGGGTATGAGTTTAACGTACAAGATTTTGAAAAAAAATCTTCTAAAAGGAGAATTAAAAGCAGGTAACGAAATCGCCGTAAGAGTTAATCAAACACTTACACAAGATTCCACAGGGAACGATGGCGTATTTACAGCTAAATGCAATGAATGTTGACAAAGTAGCAACGGAAATTTCTGTGGCTTATGTCGATCACAATATGTTACAATCAAGTTTTGAAAATGCAGATGATCATGAATTTATTAAAACATCAGCTGAAAAGCATAATATTGTTTTTTCAAAACCTGGAAATGGGATTTGTCATAGATTGCATTTGGAAAGATTTGGTAAACCAGGAAAAATATTGATTGGTTCAGACAGTCACACACCTACTGGTGGAGGACTTGGAATGCTTGCAATTGGAGCAGGTGGACTTGATGTTGCAATTGGTATGGCAAGAGGACTTTATTATTTAAAAGTTCCAAAAGTTTATAACATCGAGCTTAGAGGAAAATTACAACCTTGGGTATCAGCTAAGGATATAATTTTATATGTTTTAAAAGAATTAACAGTAAAAGGTGGAGTTGGATTTGTAATGGAATATACTGGAGAAGGTATAAAATCACTATCTGTTGAGGATAGAGCCACTATTACAAATATGGGAGCTGAATTAGGAGCTACAACTTCAATTTTCCCAAGTGATGAAAATACTAAGACTTTCTTGGAAAAACAATCACGTGGAGAAGATTTTGTAGAATTATTGCCTGATGAAGATGCAGTTTATGATGAAAAATTAGTTGTTAATTTGGATGAATTAGTGCCACTTGCAGCTTTTCCTCATAGTCCTGATAATGTGCATGAAATTCCAAAAGACAAAAAATTGAAAGTTGATCAAATTGCAATTGGTTCATGTACAAATTCATCTTATTCAGATTTTATGAAACTTGCAGCAATTTTAGATGGGAAAAAAGTTCACCCAGATGTGAGTCTTGTTTTATCGCCAGGTTCAAGTAATATTATGAAAATGATTTCAGAAAATGGAGCATTGGCTAAATTTATAGCGGCTGGTGCGAGATTACTAGAAGCTGCATGTGGACCTTGTATCGGAATGGGACAAGCACCAAAAACAGATGGAATCTCACTTAGAACATTTAACAGAAACTTCAAGGGAAGATGTGGAACAATGAGTGCTGGAGTTTACTTAGTTAGTACAGAAACAGCTGCTGCATCAGCAATTACAGGATATTTAACAGATCCAAGAGAATTGGGGCAGAAATTATCATTGATGAGCCAGAAAAAAATTTGAAGTTTCAGATAATTATTTCATTTTCCCAAATCCTAATGAAGATGAGGCGAAAAAAAGAAAGAGAATCTGTAAAAAATTGTTATGGGGACCTAATATTAAGCCATTCCCAATTGGAGAAGAATTAAAAGACAGCTTTACTAAAAAAGTTATTTTAAAAACAGGAGATAACATTACAACAGATGATATTTGTCCATCGAATGCTGCATTATTGCCATTCCGTTCAAATATTCCTAAATTATCTGAACACTGTTTTGAAACAATTATTCCAGATTTTCAAAAGAAAGAGCTGAAAAAAATGATGGTGGAATTGTTGTCGGTGGAGAAAAATTATGGACAAGGTTCTAGCCGTGAACATGCTGCATTATTACCACTTTATCTTGGTATAAAAGCTGTTATTGCAAAAATCATTTGCAAGAATTCACAAAGCAAACTTGATTAACAGTGGAATTATACCATTAGAATTTGAAAATGTAGAAGATTACAACAATATAGATGAATATGACGAATTACAATTATCAGATATTCCAAATTCATTGATAAATGGAAGATTTATTGTTAAAAAAATCTTACTAAAAAAATATCGAATTTCCTGCTAAATTCAATGGTTCAGAAAAGAGAACTTAAAATCTTGAAATTTGGTGGATATTTGAAATTTCGCTACAAGTGATGAATTTTTGAGTTAAAACGTGAATAACAGTAGTTCTAATTTGATTTTTGAGTCAAAGAATTTTGAATAAATTAGCTCTTTATTTAAACTAGAATTACTGTAATTTATATAAAAAAATAATTTAGAAAAGAGTGGAAGATAATATGAAAAAAATTACATTAATACCTGGAGATGGAATTGGATATGAAATCTCTGAAAGTTTAGTAAAAATCTTTGATGCAGCGAAAAGTTCCTGTGGAATTTGAAACTGAAAAATGCTGGATCGGATGTTTATGAAAAAAACTGGAGAACTTATACCTGAAAGTCTTTATGAAAGCGTTGAAAGAAACAAAATTGCAATAAAGGGGCCTATTACTACACCAATTGGAAAAAGGTTTTAGAAGTATAAATGTGTATCTTAGAAAAAAATACGATTTGTACACAAATTTTTAGACCTTCTAGAAATTTGCCTGGAATTGAAACTCGATATGATAATATTGATTTGGCTATTTTCCGTGAAAAATACTGAAGGAATCTATATTGGTGAAGAAAAAAATATGAAAATGAAGAAAAAAACTAGTGCAATTGCTGTGAAAAGAATTACGAGAAAAAGGAAGCGAAAAGAATTATTAGAAGTGCTTTTGAATATGCAAAAGAAATAATGGAATTTCGAAAAGTTACAGTTGTTCATAAAGCAAATATTTTTAAAAATTCACTGATGGAATGTTTTTGGATATTGCAAGAGAAATTTCAAAAGAATATGAAAAATATTGAGCTAGAAGAACTTATTATTGACAATATGTGTATGCAACTTGTTACAAATCCTGAAAGATTCAAAGTAATTGTTACAATGAATTTATATGGAGATATTTTATCTGATTTAGTAGCTGGACTTGTTGGAGGACTTGGAGTTGCACCTGGGGCTAATATTGGAGATGATATCGCTATTTTTTTGAGGCAGTACATGGATCAGCACCTGACATTGCAGGACAAAAATAAAGCAAATCCGCTTGCATTGCTACTTTCTTCAATCGAAATGTTAAAATATTTAAAAACTTGATGATTTTGCTAAAAAAATATTGAAAAAGCTATTTTAAAAAAACATTAACTGACGGTTGTAAAACAGCAGATTTAGGTGGAAATGCTACAACTACTGAATTTACAGATAAAATTATTGAAAAATCTGAAATAAGGAGTTGGTAAAAACATGAAAACTGATTTTATTAATGAGCTGGGAGTTATGTTTACCGAGAATAATTCTATTTCAGACGATATTTATAATAAATTAAATGTAAAAAGAGGTCTTAGGAAATAAAAAAATGGGACAGGAGTTCTTGTTGGATTAACAAAAATTGGTTCTGTTTTTAGGATACTCAATCGATAAGGACGGAAAAAAATTCCAGCAGATGGAAAAACTTTATTATCGTGGTATTTCCTATTGAAAAACTTGTAGCTCTATTTAAAAAAAGGAAAAAAACTTTTTGCTTTGAAAAAAACAATATTTTTTTATTGCTTTTTTTGGTAAAGTTCCTTCTAATTTTGAATTAAAAAAATGTTTATCAGTACTTTGAAAGAATATCAGCATTTGCCAGATGAGTTTATCGAAGATTTCATATTGAGAAAACCGAGTACAGATATAATGAATCAACTTCAACGTTCTGTCTTGTGTCTTTATACTTTAGACGAAAATCCAGATGATGTTAGTCTTTCAAACTTGATTGATCAATCTTTAAACTTGATTGCAAAATTTCCTAGCCTTCTTGTTTATTGTTATCAAGCGTGTAATTACAAGCATTTTAATAAGAGTTTGATCATTCATAATCCAGTGGAAGAATATAGCATTGCACAAAATGTTCTTCACATGCTTAGAAGCGACAATCAATTTACAGAATTAGAAGCTGAAGTTTTAGACTTGATTTTAGTTATCCATGCAGAACATGGAGGAGGAAACAACTCAACTTTTACTTCTCATGTTGTTTCTTCAACTAGAACTGATACATATTCGTCAATTTCTGCCTCGATTGGAGCCTTGAAAGGACCTATGCACGGTGGAGCAAATTCGATGGTTACAAAAATGGTGGAAGATATTAAGAAAAATACTAATCCATATGATGAAGTTAAATTAAAAGAATATTTGAAAAAAATATTTAATAAAGAGGTATTTGATAAAAAAGGTAGAATTTATGGTATGGGACATGCTGTCTACACAATTTCGGATCCTCGTGCTGTGTTACTAAAGAAAAAAAGCTTATGAATTAGCAAAAAGAAAAAAATGCACTTGAAGAATTTCGAGTTATTTTCAAATATTGAAAAAAACTTACAAAAAGAAATTGGAAAAAGAAACTAAAGGAAAAAAATTTTCGAAATTTGTGCAAATGTTGATTTATATTCAGGATTTGTATATAAACTTTTAAATATTCCACAAAATATTTTTACACCCACTTTTTGCTCTTGCTAGAATTGCTAGTTGGAATGCGCATAGAATGGAACAAATTTTTAGTTGATAAGAAATTAATCAGACCAGCTTATAAGGCAATCGATGAAGATGGGAATGTTTTTGTTATAAATTATCTTTTTTTAAAAATGAAATATTTAGATTTTTTTAATTTAAGCGAGTATAAAAAAATTTTTGTGTAAATAGAATGGCGAAGTACTGAATTTACTAGTTTTATCTATTAGTTTACACAAAAATTCTGGACACTCTCAAATTTCTATAAATATAAAAAAATCATATAAAAATATCCAAAAATATAAAGTGATATCTTATATGATTTTTAATTTATTTATTATAACTACTTTTTTTCTATTTGACTAAAAACTATAAACTTTTTAATTATTTTAGCTTTTCTAAATATTGAATAATTCACAATTAATCCTGATTAATTCCAAATATCCAAAACTTCACATTTGAAAGAAATTCTCTAAGATACGCTTTTTGGTGCAGCAATAATTGGTGTTTTTGCTGGCAATCCGTATATTTCAAATCCTTCCTTTTTCCAATCCTGTTGCACGTGCAATTTTTTTAGCTCGATACATATGATAATCATTAGTTACTATCATAATCTTCTTTTTTTCTTAGAAATATCAAAGCGATTTATCTTCTTTTTATTTTTTTAACAAACTATATTTGAAATTTTGTACCGTATTTCGAGATTTATCTTCTACAATAATTCGTTTTTGATTTATTCCATTTTTTTATAAGTTCCTTTTTCCATTGCTTTTTGCCTCGGTAATCTTCTCTCCAGGACCTTTTTCCACCAGTTACTACTACTTTTTGTATCTTTATTCTCAAGTAAGTACTTCACTGCCACCATTATACGATTTTTTTCAACGAATTTGAAGGAACCTCTCCATAAAGTTTCCCACCAAGAACAATTACATAATCCATCTTTTTTTCTTTGATTCCTCTCATTATAATCATTTAGATATTCTCTAATTATCAAAAAAATTCTGTTAACAAAAAGAACAGTAAAAAAACTCCCAAGAAAAATTTTTTTATTATTCTAACATTTTTTTAACTTCAATTCGTAATTCCTCCAAAAATCTTAATACATTCTAAAAAAATTCCTTCTGTTTCAGATAGTAAATCTGCAACTTTTCCATCTGTCACTTCAATCAGTTTCTGCGTGTCTGCTTCCATTTGAAGACCTCTTTTTCCCTGCTGAAACTATTATTTTTTTCAAACTTTCAAAAGCACTCTCATCAAAAAAATGTATCATATTTTTTTCTTCATACCAACTGGTGAACAACCACCACGTATATATCCTGTATTTTTCTCTAATTCTGAAAGTGGCAACAACTCAATGTTCTTTTTCTCCACAAGCCTTTCGCTACTTTTTTTAAATCTAAATGAGCAGCTCCTGGAATTACACACACATGAAGATTTTTTTCGTTTTCCTTTCAAAACAATAGTTTTAAATATACGATCTGCTAATTCAGGCAATTTCTCAGCAACTCCTAACCCTGAACTAGTACCTTCGGACCATTCATATGTATGAATTTCATATTCAATCTTTTTGTTTATCTAGTATTCTTAATGCATTGGTTTTTATTTTTCTTTCATTCTCATCTCCTTAATATTTATAACGAGTGATAACGAATCTAAAAACTATTTTGTATTATCATTAAATGATTTTATCAAATCCTTAAAGAATTTTTTTACCTTCTGAAATAGCTTGTTGACCAATATTACTTGATTCAATCGTATCTTTCACATCATTTACATCTTGTCCAACTTTTTTTCAACCATTCCATTGTCTTAGCAACAGTTTCTTGTCTTTGACTATAAAGATTTTTTTACCTTCACTTAATAATTTTTTTACATTGTGCATCAAAATTAGCATCTCCAGTTGGTATACATTGAGTACCATTTAAGTTATCTGACGCTTCTTTAATACTTTGAAGAGCTTTTTCTCCTTTTTGTAATGCACTTTCTGTATTTTTAGATTCAATGTCTTTTTGTCATTTCCTCAATCAAACTCTCACTCTTTTTATTATTTTCTGTAATCAATCTATTGATTCTTTCTCTTTCTCTTTTTACATTTTTTTCGCAATCTTATCAGTTGTCAAAGTTTCATTTTGTACTGGCGTATTAGATTGGTCTGTATTTGTATCAATACTCATTATACCATCTTTAGGCTGATTGCTTGTGTCTACTTCAGGTTGAGACCCTACAACAACACCCGAATTTTTTTCTTGAAAAATTCCTTATTCTCATTTCCATTATTAACAATAAGTCCAATACCACTAACCAATAAAAAAACACAATTCCAACATAAAACATTGCACTTATAAACTTATCATTTACAGTTCTTTTCGTCCTTAATCTTACCAACAATTTCATTTTTCCCAATTGAGTATTTTCTGTATACTCTTTTAAATTTTTTTATTTTCTTCTAATTTCTTTTTTTAGCCATCGGTATTCCAGATACAATCACAATAACTAAAGCAAATACTACAAATAATATTCCCATTTTCTCTCCTTTTTTTAGAGCTAAGCCCTTTTAATAATTGTTCTCCTCAAACAAGCTAATTGTAGTCATAAAACCTTTTTTTATTTTTGATTAAACTTTATTTTTAAATTATACAACCATCTTTTTAACTAAAAAAATACACAAAAACCATATACAAATAGGAGATTCACTAGTATAACTAACTCTATGTTTCTCTTTCTCATTTATCATCAAAGTATCACCTTTTCGACAAATGAATTTCTCTATCATCAAATTCAATAGTCGCATTTCCCTGTAACAATACAACAAACTCTTTTTTTCATCTTGAATCATCCAATCTGTAGTTTGCCCATTAGATAAAAATTCTTTCTATCCTAACATTATCACCCTGAGCCAATATTTCTAAAATTTCCTCAGTTTCAGGTATTTTCTCTATTTCAAATATATTCATTTTCTTTTCCTTATTTTAAGTATTTCTATCCATATAAAAAAATTATTTATCAACAATGTCAATAAATTTATATTTTTCAGATCTTTTTCTCATAGGCTCTGGATTTCCTTCCAAACTTGAAACTCTATCTGAAATTTCTTCTTGCTTTTTCAACATTTCATCTAATTTATAATGCAAATCTTCAATAACAATCTCATTTTTTTAAGTTAACTTTGTAATCATTCTCTGATTTTTCTTCCAATCTTTTTCTTTCTATTTTGTCCAAGAATAATCAATGAACTAAACAGCATCATTACACCAGATAATCCAATATTTACCAACGATAATGTATCCTTATTTTTCTTTAAAATGACTTATATTATAAACAAACCACGCTACAACAAATATTGTCAATACCAATATAAACGTTTTACTTCCTACAATATTTGCTAAAAAAAGTTAGACAGTTTTCCAGAAATAGTTTTCGCTTCTTCTTCTTTAATATCTTTTGACACCTTCTGATCCAACAGCCTACGAATTATAATTTCTCTAGCTTTTTCATCTCTCTCAATATTTTCTAATATACTTTTTAGTGGTTTCTCTTTTTTTAAATCTACATTTCTTCGAATATTTTTTTATATTAATTTCTGAATTTTTTTGTTTTCTTCTTGATTTTTTTCTTTATTATCTTTATTTTTCAGAGCATTATTTTTTTAGAATTTACCTCTTCTTTTAAAGTCTCCATAGCTCTCCTTTTCGTAAATAACTCAAATTATATTTTCCCTTTATAACATACATTTATTTTACCAAGTCTTAGCACAAAAAAATCAAGAAATTAAAACGAAAAAAATAGAAAAAAAGCTGCTTCATATAATTAAATTATACAAAGCAACTTTTTTTCAGTTAGTTATTTTTAATTTATTTATTGTTCAATAGAACCTTTTCCTGTGCTTTTTTTAAGCTACAACTTTTATCTTTTTCCATTTTCTGTATAAACAGCTTCATTTCCTTTCATATGAATAGAAATATTTCCATTTGAATATTTTTTTCTCCACTTGCAGCTACAGCTGAATTTAAATCATAAATACTACCGTAACCATCAGCCAATCTTACTTTATCTGTTGATAAATTTTCAACTGTTACATCTTGGTACCCTTCACAATCAAATTTTCTTAATAAATGTGATGATGCAGTGTTGTTATCAGCATTGCTTTGAGTCATAGAGCAAGCTTCATCTTGACCATTTTTAGTAAATGCAGCTTCATTTCCTTTTATGTGAATAGAAACTCCACTACCTTTATATTCTTCTCCACTTGCTGATCTTGTCAATTTCAAATTATATGATTTTCCATTACTTTCAGTCAATTTAACTCTGTCTGTTGATAGATTTTCAACTGTTACACTTCTATTATCGCAAGTAAATTTTCTTGTTAATTTTGCTGATGCAACTTTAGATGCTGCTTTTTTATTTGAAGTTTTCTTCGTAGCCGCATAACCAATAGATCCTAAAGCTAAAACTCCGATTAATGCTGTTAAAAATAATTTTTTTGTAGATTTCATAAAAACCACTCTCTTTCTTTTTTTCTCCATTTTATTTTTTTATATGCCCAAATTTTTCAAAAAAAGTAGATAACAATCCATTTTCACTCCTTTATAAAATTAAATCTTATCCTGTACTTTCATCCTAAAAAAATCTAAACATACTTACTGAAATCTTGATCCTCTCTTGATTTCTGTATTAGTATACTAACATATTTATTTTTTTCAATTAAATAATAATTTTTTTCTTGATTTATTAATTTTTAAATTAATTATAAAAAAATGTTATTGTATCAAAAGTTTAATAATATCTATATATTCAACAATTTTATTATACTAATAAATTTACAAAAAAATATTATTTACTTAAAAAAAGAGAAACAAAAAAAGAGAAGTTTTTTTATCACTTCTCTTTTCAAACTATTCAATAAAAAAACAATTATCTAATGAGTTTTAGCTTCTTCATACAACTTCACATATTCTCTAGCTGCTTTATCCCAAGAAAAAAATCAGCTTCCATATTTCTTCTTATTAAATCTTTCCAAACTTCAGGTCTATCATAATAGATTCCTTCTGCTACTTTTTATTGTATACAACATATCATCTGCATTAAAGTTTGTGAATGAGAACCCGTTTCCTTCATTTGTAAATACATTATAAGGATGAACAGTATCTTTTAATCCACCTGTTTCTCTAACTACAGGGAATTGTACCAAATCTCATAGCTATCATTTGACTTAATCCACATGGTTCGTATCTCGAAGGCATTAAGAAAAATATCACTTCCAGCATAAATTTCATTTGCTAAATGAGGATTATATCCTAAATAAACTTTTGAACTTATCAGGATATTTATTTGTCAAATAGTTATAATAGTCTTCATAGAATCTATCTCCACTACCTAAAATTACTACTTGAACTGCATCATATTGCAATAAGTTTTCTAAAACTGCTGATACTAAATCTAGTCCTTTTCCTTCAACTAATCTTGTTACCAAAGAAATTAAAGCAACATCTGATTTTGGTAACCCTAATTTTTTTCTTGTAATCTGTATTTATTTTCTTTTTTTCTTATCTAGAGAATCTTTGTTAAATGGTATTACATCTGGATTTTTTTCTGGATCAAATTCATCTACATCAATTCCATTTAAAAATTCCATATATTTTTTTCGTATTTGTTATCCATTCTAATCCTTCTGCAAAATAAGGATATTTAATTTCTTCTGCGTAAGTTGGACTTACTGTATTTACAACATCTGCATAACCAATTCCTATTTCCATAAAAATTCAAATCGTATCCACCAATATCATAACCCATTCTTTCAAATGAATATTTTGAGAATCTTCCTTGATACATTAAATTATGAATTGAATAAACTGTTCTCATATCCCAATAAAACGGATCATTATTGTATCTTACATTTAAGAAATAAGGTACTGGTCCAGTTTGCCAGTCATTACAGTGTAATATATCTGGTTGTAAATTAATTTCTTTTTAGAAATCTAAGTGCTAATTCAGAAAAACATCGCATATTGTATATCTTCATCATTATCACCATAAACATGACCTCTTTCATATAATGCTTTATTTTCAATAAAATAATAATTAATTTTATCATCTGGGTATTTAACTAGATTAAAAAAATGTCTCCATGACTTTCTAATCTTGCTACCCATTCAAGTTTTTCAAGGTATTTAACTGGTATCTTATCATATTTAGGGCATTATAATAGAAACTTCATGACCCTAATTCTTGCATTTTTTTAGGCAAAGCACCCATAACATCAGCTAATCCACCTGTTTTTAAAAAAATGGAGCTACTTCTGATGCTAAATAAACTATTTTCAAATTAATCACTTCCTATTTTTTTTACTGTTTCTCCAACTGGTACATATTTATTATTTTCATTCAATTTAACTTCACCAAAAAAATTCTAACATTTTTACCAATTAATGCTCCTTCAGGAATAACGGCACCTTTACCAATTACTGTAATTCCTGATGATAAAACATCTGGTTTTTTTCATAATTTGGGAACTTTTGCTTCACCATGTCCAATAAATGAATTTTTACCAATATAAACCTTTTTTTATCAACAATTACTGTATCTAGATGTGTATTTTTCATCAATATATGTTCCACTAAATACGATACTATTTCTAATAGTAGCACCTTTTCTTACAGTCACTCCAGGTCCTAATACTGAATTTTGAACAGTTCCTTCTATTTTACATCCATTACAAATTAATGAATTTTGTGAACTACCTGTTTCACCGATTCTTACTGGTGCCAAGTCTTCACTTCTTGTATAAATTTTTCCATCCTGGATCATATAAATCAATTCCAACTTCTTCTGATTTTTTAATCAAATCTAAGTTTGCTGCTAAGTAAGAATCATATGTTCCAACATCCATCCAATAACTATCGTAGCAATGAACAAATACTTTTCTATCTTCTTTAATCATTGAAGGAATTACGTGTTTTCCAAAGTCTAAGTCTTGATTTTCTAATTTTTTTCTAAATATTCTAATAATGCATCTGTGTTAAAAATATAAATTCCCATTGAAGCTAGATTACTTCTAGGTTCTGCTGGTTTTTCTTGGAAATCAAGAATTTGTTTATTTTCATCTACTTCAAATATTCCAAATCTACTTGCTTCTTCTATTGGAACTGGTTGTGCTGCAACTGTTAATTCAGCTCCATTTTCTTTATGTTCTTTTAACATCCATCTATAATCCATTTTATAAATGTGATCTCCAGATAATATTAATACATATTTAGGATTTTTATTTTTTTAATAAATTCAATATTTTTGTCTGATAGCATCAGCTGTTCCTTGATACCAAGCACTTCCTCCTGGTCCTTCATGTGGTTGTAACATAGTTATACTTGAATCTCTTCTATCAAAATCCCAAGGTTTTCCTGAACCAATGTGTTCGTTTAACGACAAAGGTAAATATTGTGTTAATAATGCAACATCATAAATTCCTGAATTTGAGCAATTACTCAATGCGAAATCTATAATTCTAAATTTACCAGCAAAAAGGTACACTTGGTTTAACCCTTTTTTTCTGATAAGATGTCAAGTCTTGATCCTCTTCCGCCTGCTAATATCATAGCTAAAAATTTCCATATTAATACCTCCTATTATTCTCTTTACATTTTAAGTATACCTTATTTTTTTTAAATGGCAAGAAGTAAAATGAAAATTTTTTTATTTTTGCGGTTTATTTTCCTTCAAAATAATTGATAACTTCCAATAAATTATCAAATTTTTTGAAATATTTTTTTGTCTGATTTCTTCTGTTGGTTGTAATTTGTCTGGAATCATAAAAGGAAAAGTTTTTGCTGAATGTGCAGCTCTTACTCCATTAAACGAATCTTCAAAAAAACTATTGATTTTTTTCAGGCTTTGCTTCTCCTCTTTTTGCAGCGATAAGAAACACTTCTGGATCTGGTTTCCCATGTTTCACATCTTCCGCAGTTATAAAAATGATCAAAATATTTTTCTAATATCCTTTACCTTCTGTTAGAAATTGTAGCCAATTTTCGATTAGAAGACGTCGCTAAAACCATTTTTTTATTATTTTCTTTCAAAAAGTTTAATAATTCTAATGCTCCTAATTTTAAATCAACTTCTCCTTTTTCGGCTCTTTCACATATTATTGAATGTATTTCATCAACCATTTCATCGAAACGGAAATTCTTGTCCTAGATAATCTTTATAAGTTTTTCTTGCTACATTATTTGTTAATCCCATTGTCATTTCTGACAATTCTTGTGTTATTCATAGCCCATTTCTCTGGCAATTCTTTTTTTCCCTCATTCACATAAATATCTTCTGTATTAAACAAAAGTCCATCCATATCAAAAAAATAAACAATTCTGTATTTTTAAATAATTTATCTCCCATATTTTTTTACACAATACCTTTCTTAAATGCTATTTCCTATTCTATTTCCTATTTATTATTTCTATAAATTTATTTTTCTTCTTCTAAAATCGCTATCGAACGATGTGCAACAGCACTTATAACCTCATTAAACTGCAATATTCCAACACTTAAAAAAATTGCAATAGCCAAATGTTCTCCATAACGTGCAATTCCTATCTTTCCACCGACACTTAATCCCATTAATATTACTCTCGATTTGACTCATTGCTTCTCTTACAGCTCCAATAACTGCTCCATCGTGGATATGTCTATCTTGAATTAAATTATTTCTCTTTGCAGCTAATAATGCACTTTCAATAAACTTGAATCTTGAACTAGGTATTGCACCTCCCACATCAACAGCAGCTGTTTTTATACCTTCTTTAGCATATTCTTTCATAAGTTTTTTTTCTTCTTCTCTTGAAGAAATGGACATTCGTATTGCTACTTTGCAAATATCAACACTTTTATCATATTTTACATCCATATTTCTGCTATTATCTCCTATTCTAAAGTAATTTTTATTCTACATATTTTTAAACAAAACTTATTTTCCAATTACATCATTCAACAAAAAAATTTATTGCCTCTATGTAACCTTCTTTTTCCTTTTTCCATAAATTTGTTTTACACAGGCTGGAGAAGTCACAGATATTTTTCCTAAAATCTTCTCTTTCATGTATGTTGCTTAAATGAACTTCCACTGTCGGTATCGAAATTGATTTTATTGCATCGTGAATAGCATAACTGTAATGTGTGTACGCTCCAGGGTTTATTACAACTCCATCTACTTTGATTATGATACGCCATTTGTAAAAAAATCAATTATCTTTCCTTCTGAATTAGATTGCAAAATTTCTATTTTTCAGATCCTTGCCTTGAAAAGCTGTCCTTTTATATAATTACAAACACTTTTATAATCATCGTCTCCGTAAATTCCTTTTTCTCTAATTCCTAAAAAAATTCAAATTAGGCCCATTTATCACTAATATCTGTTTCATTCTCTTACCTTTTCCAAAACTACTTCCTAAAAAAAGTTTTTATTTTTTTCAATTCTTTTTATTATTTTTTTTTACAACATTTTTTTCCAAAAGTATCGTCATTTTTCCACAACAATATCTGCATATTTATTATATAAATCAATTCTTTCACAATATAATTTTTTTGAAGATTATTTATATCTTGAAGAAGTGGTCTATTTTTATGATTTTCTTTAGCAATATCTTCAATTTTTCTATTTAAAAAAATTACTATTCCACTTTTTTTACTAAATCAATATTTTCTTTTCGCTTTACCGCTCCCCCACCTGTAGAAATTATAATATTTTCCTTTTGAGCAAGTTCACCTAAATATTTTCGTTTCCAAATTTCTAAAAATAATCTTCTCCATCTTCTGCAAAAAAATATCACTTATTTTTACGATTTTCTTGCTTTTCAAGATGATGATCAGCATCAAAAATATTTCGTATTCTATCTCATCTGCCAACATTTTACCAATCGTGCTTTTTCCCACTAGCAGGCATTCCAATTAAAACTATATTTCTCATTTTATCTCCTTTCTCTAGTATTTTTTTCTCTTTATCTAAATTCTCTTAAATTGATTACCATCTTCAACATATTCGTAACCATTCGCTTTTCATTTTTTTCTAATAAAAGCCTCTTTATCTACATTATAATAACTAGTTAAACTTGACAAACTTGAAAATTCATCCCTAAGTTTCATATTTAACATACTCAATAACATATTTATATCTTTTTGTCTCAAAAATTAATCATTAAATTCCCTTTCTCAATTTATAAAATTATTTTTCAATTTATCTTCATCTACATTTTCAATCAATGTATTATAATTTTTATCTACTTTTTAGTGTGTGATATCCATCTACTTTCTTCTCCAAGAAATCTCCAACTTCCACAAGCTCAGAATTTATATCTTCTTCAACTTCATAAATTTCATCATAAATTCCCTTCTAATAATGATAAATCAAAGATTCTAAATAGTTCTGAATCCTTATTAATACGCTTATAAACATCTTGAGTAACTACATAATAAATCACTGATTCATAACCCATATTAATTCCAAAAAAATTTCATATCCTTTTTTTATTTAATTCATAACTCAACATCGAATACAAAAATATCAATTAAAGATTCTTCATAAAAATCTTCTTTCTTTTTTTAATATTTTTCCCAATTGATATCCAAATCTTCTAAATCAATTCCTCTTCTTTTACCAAATTTTTCAATCCATCGGTAAATCCTTTTCCTCCAAATTTATATAAATATCCGTGACTATATTTTCACTAAATAATGATAATAAAAAAATCACCAAATGTATTAATTTTTTTCTCCTTCTAAATCATCTTCTGTAAAAATATTTTTTTCACACTTTCTTCTGGATCAAATAAATACTCTCTTCTTGCTGAAACATAATCTATCAATTTTTTTCTGGTCTTAACACTTCTGACGCAAAATCATCCAACTGATCATACACTTTTAAATTAAAATCCGTCAAAATTTTTTTCATTACCTATCATTTTTAATTTTCTCTGATCTATTATCCAATTTCTTAATTCTCCTTCTACTCTTATTTTTTTACTACTTTTCCTAAAAGATTCTGTCATAAATTTTTAAGTTTGAAATTGTTTCAAACTTAACTAATTTCTTTATTTTCTCTTTTTTCTTGAGAACTTAATGAAGTTCCCATCAATATACTCTGAAAATTTCTCATCATACTTTATCATACATTTTTTTCTAATCTCTTTAAACTTGATTTTATCGAATTTCCTTGTCTTTGTTTTACTCCTGCAGACGTTTTTTTAATTAATTCTCCATCAATTTTATTGTTTAATTTTACATATTCTGCATCCACAATTGCTTTCATTTCTTGACTTGACATTTTTTTCATAATCCTCTAAAGTTTTAGAATCTCCTCTATGATACAAATAATTATTAACAGTTTTTATATTTTTCATCCAACGTTTTTCCTATCTTTTTAAAGGCTTCTAAATAAGTATTCATATTCAAATTAAATGTTTCTAACAACATATATGTGTTTGTATAATAATACGCTTGAAAAATCTCCTTGATCTTGTAATAATATCGCTAAAGAATCCTTAGAAAATTTTTGAATATTCATCCACATAATCAGTATAATAAGCATACATTTCTCTAAATAATGATCTTCTCTTACCTTGTGCTTTCGAAAATTCAGTTTCATAAAAGCGATCTATTTTGTTGATACATTTTTGATAATATTTCAGAATACATCGCACTCAAAACATTAACATCTTTTTCATTTTAGAATTTGTGTTCACTTTAAAATATTTTTTTGAAAAAAATATCTTCTTGCATTTTAGTTCCTGAATCTATCATTTGTTGATTCGTAATCGCCATCAAATTCGTTGCTCCCAATATTAAAACTCCTGTTATAATTTTTTTCATCAAAATCTCCTTTTTTTATTTTTCCTAGTTTATAAAAGTTTCTATTTTCAATTATTTATACAATTTTTTTCAGATAATTTTTTTGTAAATTGTATCCAAAAATTTCTTTATCGTATTCTTCTCCATTCCAAATTTCTTCAGATTTTATCGCTTGAGAGATTAACATCATTAATCCATTTGCTGTTTTCGTATTTCTCAATTTATATTTTTTTCATAAGAACTGTTTCTTCAGGATTATAAACAATATCAACAACAGCATTTGTATTAATGATATTTACATCTTCAACGGACACGCATCCACTTGTGGAAACATCCCAACTGGCGTACAATTCACAATCAACTCAATATCTCTCAAATTTCTTATTCCAGAATATCTTATAAGTCTATCTTCTTCCCTAATTTTAAAAGTATCATTATCCAAAATTGTCGCTAGATAAATAATATCTGCACCTTTATCAATTAAAACATTATAAATCGCTTTTGAAGCTCCACCAGTCCCCTAAAACCAGCACTTTCTTTTTCATTTACATCAATATCATTTCAATTCCAATGTTCTCAAAAATCCAAAATAATCACTATTATCTCCTATTAATTTCCCATTTTCAGATTTTATAGTATTCACTGCTCCAATTTTTTTAGCAATTGGCGAAAATTTCATCTAAATATTTCATTACTTCAACTTTATAAGGAATTGTTACGTTTATTCCTAAATATTTTACCTTCTCTAACTTCATCCAATAACGCTGGTATTTCTGATATTTCCTTTTTCTATCAAATCATATTTTCGCATCTCTATTTGTCAATCCAAAAATATTTCATGTATTTCTTTTTGAAAAAGCTATGTCCTAATTTTTTTCTCCTAAAAGTCCGTATTTTTTTCATCTTTAAAAATTCTCCTTTAATTTTTGTTAATTCATCTTCAGTTAATTCTCTATATTCACCTAATTTCAAAGTTTTCATCAAGTGATAAAGTACCCATTTTTACTCGCTTCAAATATTTCACTTCATTTCCCACTGCCTTAAACATCCTTTTTTTACTTGATGAAATTTACCTTCACTAATTGTAATATAAACCTTTATTTTATTAGCTTCCTCACTATTTTCAATGATTTCCACTTTGGCATCTTTTGTTGTAAAATCCTTCAATTCCACACCATTTTCCAATTTTGCAAATGTCTGTTTCTGTAAGTAATTTTTCCAATTCCACATAATATTTTTTTATCAACATGCTTATTCGGCGATAATAAATTATGTGAAAGAACTCCGTCATTTGTCAACAACAGCAATCCTTCAGTGTCAATATCTAACCGCCCAACAGGAAAAAAACCTCAAAAGTTCGATACTCATCACCAAGCAAATCAATCACCGTCTTATGAACTTTATCCTCAGTCGCAGAAATCACGCCATCAGGCTTATTCAACATTATATAAACAAACTTTTTGTAAGATATTATTTCATCCTTATATTTTACAGTATCTTCATTCTCGTTAACGTGAATTTTTCCCATCTTTAACAATCTCATCATTCACCTTAATCAATCTTTTTTTCAATAATTCCTTTACTTCTTTTCTAGTTCCAACCCCAGAATTTGCTAAAAAAATTTATCTAATCTCATTTTTTTCTCTTTTTTTAATATTCATTGTATATATATTTCGTATTTATAAAAGCAACATTTTTTTATCATATTTAATACCTTTCACAACTTTTTTTACAATAACAATAAAATATATAATATTTATGATTTAATTTTTTTGTCGCTTTATAAAATTTTAAAAATAACTATTAAATCTCAATTATAAATTTAAATTATAAACCTTGTAATTTCCTAAAAATTTGTAAATATGTAGATTTTTTTCTCATTTTTTTCCAATGCTTCCTGAACTTTCACATCCTTCATATTTCCTTCAAAAATCAATATAAAAATAATATTCCCAAGGCTTAGTCACTCTCGGTCTTGATTTTCAAATTAACCATATTTAAGCCATATTCATAAAAATATTTGTAACAAATTAACCAATGACCCAGACTCGTTTTTAGTGCTTGTAACTAGACTAATTTTATCACTGCCATCAATTACAACATTTTTTTATTTGAAATTACAAAAAAATCTCGTATAATTTTCTTGCGTATTATTGATATTTGGAGCCAACAATTCTAAATCATACATTTCTTTTTGTATTCATATTTGCGATACAAGCATTTGTCACATCATTTTTTTCAGAAATGTATTTTGCACTCAAAGCTGTATTCGTCATTTTCTCCGTCTTCCAATCAGAATGTTTTTGTAGAAATTCAGAACATTGCATCAAAAGCCTGTTCATGCGAATAAACCCTCTTTATATCCTCAATTTTACTACCTTTCACCCCTAACAAATTATGCTCAATCTTTATGCTGAACCTCTCCAATTATATAAATATTTTTATTAATCAAATCAATACTATCCCGCACTTCTCCAACAATCGAATTTTCAATCGGTAAAATCGCAAAATCTAATTCATTATTATGAACAGCCTTCACTAATTCAGTATGTGAATTAAAATTTAAAATATTACTTTCCTTTATATCGCTATGATCTTTTTGTATTATTTTTTTAATAAATTAATCAAAACTTCATATGCATACGAACCTGGAACTCCCAGTATAACCAATCTGTTTATCCTTAAATTCCAACTCATTAACATACTCTCAGTACTTCCAATCCTAAATTTCTGATATTCCTTACTAGAATCCATTATATCTTTAAAAATTATCTCAATATAATGTTTCAATTCTTCATTTTGAACTTTTTTTAAATTTTTTTACAACAACTTCTTTCTCACGCATTTCATCAAAAATTTTTTTACCTGTTCTTTTTTTTAAACAATGCTACTTCTTGCACAATATGAAGTCGTTCTTCCAACAATTTAACTAATTGATCATCTATCAAATCTATCCTATTTCTCACTTCATTCAAATCTATATCATTTTTTTCACACATAAGAATGCTCCCTATTTTTATTTTTTTCACAATCACAAATTTTTTTATTTTTCAAAATCGTTTATTGTCTTTTTCCATTAATTATATCATAAATTGAGAAATAATACATTAGTATTTTTGTAGTATAATTTTTAAAAAGGCAACTGCTTTCAAACAGTTACCTTCTACATCTTTACTATTTTTTTATTAATTTCAGGAACTCCCTTTTCTGTCAAATCATGATTTTTTTCTATAAAATTCCCATTCATCAACTTCTTTACCATCCTTAAATTTACAAATTCCATATTCACTTCCATCTTTATTCTGTTTTATAATCGACTCGCCACCTTGTTCCACACAATAAACCGAAGCAGGATTAGCCATTCCAATCATTTTTTTGTTCAGGAAAACTCTTCATTTAAATCCTTATTTTCATTATTTTTTTAACAGAAACATTCTGCTCTATTCCTACTGGTTTTTGTCACCTTTCTACTCACATCCTTACTATGTGCCTCCAACGACATCGATAATAATCCAACCAATAAAAATTCCAAATACTTTTTCATTTTTCCTCCTTATTATTTCACTTTCTGTATTATTTATAAAAACCTGTAACCTTAATTTCTATAATTTTATCTTTTACAATTATCCATAAACAGTTATAACCTTAAAATTAATTTATCATTATAGACGATTACGATTCCTATATTTTACAAGTATTATATAAAAATTTCTATATATTAATCTATATTTTTACCTTAATTTCATATTTTTTTATTTCATTATTTATCAATTACTCAATTTCTTCAAAAATAGTTTTTCTGCAATCCATAAGTCGACATTTTCCGATTAACCAAATAAGCAAAAAAATCACAATTATCACAAAAAAATGGCAAATTATTAAATCCAAAAACTTCTCCACCAATAAAAAAATTGGTGCCAATAAAGTATTTGTCGCACTTCCAAATACACTTATATAACCTGCAGCTGCAACAAATTCAATCGGCAAACCAAAGAAAATCGCTATCACAACACCCAATGAAGCTCCAATTGAAAATAGTGGCGTCACTTCTCCACCTTGAAATCCAGCAGCCAATGTCAATGTTGTCAATAACAATTTTAATATCCAGTCATATCCAAAAAAATTTGGTTTCCCTGAAAAAAACTGTTTCTCAATTAAATTTGTTCCAAGCCCAGTATATCGACCTTCGTGCAATAATAAAAAGTATTATGCTAAGAAAAAAATTCCGATAATAAAAAAATTCGATAATATGGATTTTTAATTTTTTTTCTGCAACAAATTTTTTTCAAAAAAACTTTGTAAATAAACAAATAAATTTCCAGCAATTCCAAAAAAATTATTCCTAAAATTGCAAATTTTTACAAATGTCATTGGAGTTATTGACAAATTCGTATTTACAATATGAGTAAACTTTTCCAGTCCTAAAAAAGATGAAGTCCAACTGGCAGTAAATGCTGCAACAACAGCTGGAAGCAAAGCATATAGCTGCAAATTCCCCAATGCTAAAACTTCTAAACCAAAAAATAACGCTGCAATCGGTGTTTGAAACAATCCACCAAAACCTGCCGCCATTCCTGTTACCAAAAAGACTTTTAGACTTTATCAGGAAAAATTAAAAGTACTTATTAAATCTATGAGAAAGTGTCGCCCCTAGCTGCACAGCAACCCCTTCACGCCCAGCACTTCCCCCAAACAAATGCGTAATCCAAGTCGCAACCGTCACAATCGGAATAAGTCTCAAAGGAATTTCCTTTTCAGTCCCATGCCCAACTTCAAAAATTAGTCCCATTCCCTTGCCAGTCTTCCCAGCAAATTTTTGATAAATAAAAACAATTAAAAGTCCTGCCAAAGCCAAAAAAGGCACAAAATAATACAAATATTCCTTCCGAATATCTCCAATTAAAAGCAATCCTCTTCCAAAAATCGTATCAATTATTCCAACAATAAGACCAATAATAATACCTGTATTATTAATTTTAAATACAGAAAATACGAATGTTGGTAGCTTTCTTTTTATATTTTTTTAACATAATGTTTTTCCTTTCTTTTATAGATTTGATATTATAACATCTTAATATTAGCACACATGAGTTTAAAAAAATACAATGATATAAAAAAACTGTAAATGAAAAATTAATTCAAATACAGCTTTTTCTTTTATAAAAACTCTAAAAAAACAAAACTTATTCATAATCACTCAAAAATTTCAGCCAATTTTTCAGAATCATAAAGAGAAGATGTTATAAAAAGTATGATCCATAATTCTATATATTTCTATCAATTTTTGAATTATACAACAATAATTCTCCTTTTCGCTCTTTCACATTCAATTTTTTTCCTTCAAAAACTTTACTCGCATTTTTCTTGTAATCCTCAATTATTTTTTTGCGTGTTCTTCATCCGTCGTAGCCGAATCAAAAAAACTGCCGAGAACAACTGATTATCAGAAAAAAAGCAAAAACTATTTAATTCTCTTTTTACACCCAACGGATCTTCCACATTTACAAAAATAATAAACAGCATAATTTCCATTATCATGCGAATTTGATAGCGGCTCACTTTTTATAATATTTTTCAATTCTTTTGGAGAAATCCCAAAATTGATTTTATTTGTAACTTTTTGCATTGACAGTTCCTGCAAAAACAGTCACTGAAAATAACATCATCATAAATAATAAGAATTTTTTTCATTTTATCACTCCTCATAAATAATTTTTAAAATTGATTCAACATAAGTATACCGCATAAAAAGTAAAAATTCCAAATAAAACATGATTTTTTTCAATTGTTCTGAAATAAAAAGAAATCCAAGACCAATATCTCAAATTCCTTTTTAATATTCTAAATTTTTTTCTAATTTTAATAATTTTCCAAAAAAACTATTTAATTTTTTTCCAAAAGTATTTTGAACTCTCTTTAAAGTTCTCTCTTTTCCAATAATCGCAATTACAGTATACAAGTCAGCTCCTCTAGCTTTTCCAGTAACAACTGCTCTAAGTGGCATTAATACTGCTGCTGGTCCTTCACCTAGTTCATCTTGTAATCCGTGTAAAATTTCTTTTGCTTCTTCTTCAGAGATTTCTTCATTTAAAGCATTAATTTTTTCTACAAATAATTCGATAGATTTTTTACCAACTTCTGTTTCCAATGAATTTCTCAATCTTTCAACAGATTTTCTCGCTTTTTTGTTCATTCCTTCTTCAACAACTGGCAATTCAAACTCATCTTCAAAGTAAATTGATGAAATTTCAGGCAATTCTTTCAAAGTATGAGCTCCCTCTCTTGAAATCTCTACAATTCTTCTCAATTTTGCAAATTCTTCATCAGATAAGTTTTCGTCAGCGTAATATCCAGCTTTCACAAAATATGGAATCGCTAGTTTAGTCAATTCGTCTAAATCTTTCAATCTCATATGATGATTATTTACCCAACCTAATTTAACCAAGTCAAATACAGGTCCTCCAAGCGAGATTTTATCAAACGAAAAGTTTTCAATCATTTCTTCAATTGTAAAAATTTCTTTGTTTTCTCCAAAGCTCCATCCCATTAAAGCCAAGAAATTTAAAAGTCCTTCCTTCAAATATCCTTCTTCTTGATAATAGTTCAATGAAACTGGATTTTTTCTCTTAGAAATTTTAGTTTTATCCGCATTTCTCAAAAGTGGCATGTGATACCATTTTGGCTCATCCCAACCAAACGCTTTGTACAATTGAATATGTTTTAGGGTGTAGACGAAATCCATTCTTCAGCTCTAATAACATGTGTAATTCCCATTAAATGGTCATCCACGATATTTGCCAAATGATAAGTAGGGAATCCATCAGATTTTAACAATACTTGGTCATCAATTTTACTATTCTCAAATCTAATTTCTCCTCTTAAACCATCATTTACAATAGTTTCCCCTTCATAAGGCATTTTTCAATCTAATTGTATAAGGTTCTCCTGCAGCCAATTTAGCTTCAACTTCCTCTTTAGAAAAGGTTTCTACAATGACCGTCATATCCAGGTGCTTGTTTCATCGCAGTTTGTCTTTCTCTCAATTTTTGCAATCTTTCAGGTGTACAAAAACAGTAATATGCCTCACCTTTTTCTACCAATTTTTCAGCATATTCTTTATATATTTCAAATCTTTTCAGACTGTCTGTAAGGGACCTCTATCCCCACCAACATCTGGACCTTCATCATAATTAAGTCCAAGCCATTTCATCGCATCAAAAATTTGTTGTTCCGAATCCTCAGAAAATCTAGTTCTATCCGTATCTTCAATTCTCAATAAAAAGTCTCCACCATTATGTTTTGCAAATACATAATTAAAAAGACCAATGTAGGCAGTTCCCACATGTGGATCTCCAGTTGGAGACGGTGCTATTCTAACTCTTACTCTTTTGTTATCATTATTTGACATTTTTCTCTTTTTCTCCTATCTATTTGTTATTCTTTTTATATTATATAATAAAATGAATTATTGTGCAACAACTATTGTGTAAATTCAATTTTACAACAACGGTTATCTAAAAAAATTCTAACTGTCTTCTTTTAGATTATATTTCTTTACATAATCTTCCATCATTTTCACTGCTATTGGTCTATTAAACCTTCTCGCAAATTCAATTACTGTTAGTCCCCATTTATCTTTTACTAAAAGAGGAAGTCCTGGTTGAGAAAAATATTAACTGATATAATGGCAACATTTCCATTTCAGAAGTACCAGTATTAAATATTGTCTTAAATGAAACTGTCCGTTCTTTCTTATAAATTGTTGTTATATCCGCGCCTTTTTCCAATAATGTTTTTACATAATATTGTTGTTTTTACTATATCTGTCCAACCATATGAGAATAACGGGAAAAAAATAAACTTATCCCATCTTCTGTTACTGCTTTTAACATCAGCTCCTTTATTTATTAAAAAAATTAGTAATTTCATAACGTGCAATGCTATTAGTATTTGCTAATGCATCAAATAAGATGCTATCTCCTGATGCATCTCCAATTTTTTTATCTCCTTTTTTTGAATATTTCTATAACATCTTTTAATGTTCCAAATCTTACTGCTTCCCAAATTGTTGTATATTCTGACATTTTTGATATCTCCTTCCTATTATTTTTGCAGGTATTTTCATTTGTTGTTTTTTTTGAATTATATTATTTATATAATCTGGCTTATATTCTAATAATGGTACTGTTTTTGTATTCTTTTCCACATCTTGCTTTTAAACTTCTATTTATAAGCAACTTTCACTTTTTCTGTTCAAATTATTAAATATTTCTATAACTATATTTTTAACAGAAAAATTTCTTTTTAACCATAACAAAAAACCTCCAAATATTATATAGTTATTTTTACCATATATTATTTAGAGGTTTTACACAAAAAAATTTTTTACACACCCATTCTAATATATACTTTTATAGCAATGATTATTAAGTACTTTAATTTTCTTCTTTGCAAATTATATTTTTTTACATAATCTTCCATCATTTTTCACTGCTATTAGTCTATTAAACCTTCTCGCAAATTCAATTACTGTTAATCCCCATTTATCCTTTTACTAAAGAGAAGTCCTGGTTGAGAAAAATATCAGTTGGTATAACGGTAACATTTCTATTTCAGAGTGCCGATATTAAATAATCCTTTGAATGAAACCGTTTTCTCTTTCTTATATATTGTTGTTATATCTGCACCTTTTTTTCTAATAATGTTTTACACAATATTGTCATTTTATTATATCTCGTCGTCCGTAATAAAATAATGGAAAAGAACAAACTCATTCCCATCTTCTGTTACTACTTTTAACATCAGCTCCTTTATTTATTAAAAATTTAGTAATTTCATAACGTGCAATGCTATTAGTATTTGCTAATGCATCAAAATAAGATGCTATCTCCTGATGCATCTCCAATTTTTTTCATCTCCTTTTTGAATATTTCTATAACATCTTTTAATGTTCCAAATCTTACTGCTGCCCATATTGTTTTATATTTTGACATTTTGATATCCCTTTCCTATTATTTTTATAGGTATTTTCATTTGTTGTTTTTGAATTATATTTTGTATATTATTTGATATAATCTAGCTTATATTCTAATAATGGTACTGTTTTTGTATTCTTTTCCACATCTTGCTTTTAAACTTCTATTTATAAAGCAACTTTTATTTTTCTGTTCAAATTATTAAATATATATCTTAACAGACAGATTTCTTTTTTTAGCCATAATAAAAAAACCTCCAAATATTATATAATTATTTTATCATATATTATTTAGAGGTTTTAAACAAAATTCTGAACACTCTCATTTATTTTATTTTTTTCCATTTTTGTATGTTTTTCTCTTTTTTTATCTTTATAAGTTTCTTTTCTATCTGAAATTTCTATAATTAATATTAATAAAATATCATTTTTTTATTTCAGCTATGATTCTATAAGAGCCTACTCGATATCTCCATAATCCTTTTAAATTTCCTGTAAGTGCTTTTCCTCTTTGCTTTGGATTTTGTGTACCTATTAAATTTTTCTGAAATCCATTTTTTTAAGAAGTTTAGCAATTGCTTTATTTGATTTAATTAATTTTTTTAGATCTTTTTCTGCAGATTCAGTAAATTTTACTTCATAAAATTTTTTCCATTATAATCCTAGCCTTTTAAAAAAACTTCTTCAGCAGAAGCAGTTTTTTTCAGATTTTTAATTTTCCAATCTTCTTAATATTCTTTTTCATCTTCTTCAGTTATTTCATCATATATTTTTGTCTAAAAATTAAATTACGGACAAAAGATGACATATTAAGATTATTTATATTTGAATATTCTTTTAAAAAGTTCTAAATCTTCTTTTTCCATTCTCAATGATAACGTAGGCATTTTTTTATCCCTCCAATTGTAATATTTATATTACAATTGTACCAATATTATTCTGTTTGTCAAGATATGAAAAAAATTTTAAGATAGTAAATCGATATGGATTTTTACTCAAGATGTATTTCCGATAAACTCAAAAAAACAATTGAACCTTTTTAAGAGAAATGTTGCAGAAATATTCCTTTTATACAAAAACTTTTTTTGAATGCCCCCTTTTTACTATCCTAACTGTAAAAGTTAAAATGATTGCATGGGAATTTTATCATTATATTTCTACACCTTGCTTTAAACCTCTATTTATAAAGCAGATTCCACTTCTTCTGTTCAAATTATTAAATATTTCTATAACTCTATTTTTAAAATTAATCCCAGTAATGGCTTTAAATATATTATTCATTTCCACAAATTCTTCATAAGTAATATCTTCCTTGTCATTAAAGATAATGTATATACCCTTTTCAAGTAACTGAACTTCATTCGCTTTCCCTTTGAGTCTTTCTAGAAGCTCTTCCTTTGATACTTTTATCAGCTTATTATAACTTTCTTCATTGAAAGTACATCACTGGAGATAGTGTAAATAATACATCTCCCAGCATTCCTATATTACAATTTTTCTCCTTCAGTTTTAAAAATTCAGGATTTATACTTTCTCCATAAGTTCTTGTTTCCGGAGTTCTTCCTTCCTCATAAGCACCATTATAAGCTACATATAAATCAGCAACATAAGGATCAAAAACATTTATAACCTTTGGAAGATCTCCATATATTATTTTTTTATAGTCTATCAACTTGTATGTTATCTTAAATTCATAACGTAACTCATCCCAACATGCCGATAACATCCTTTTATCTCTCCAATCATATGAACCTTCTATTGAAACACCTTTAGTTTTAATATTTTTTTAGCATCATAAAAAACATACCAGTTCTGTCCCAAAGTCAGGTATTTCTGGAATTTCACTATCTTTTCAATCCTAAAGGGGCTTCCAGTTTTGACAGTCCCTTCCATAACTTTCTCATGTCTTTCTTCCATTGATTCATTTACGTCTACTTTTCTGTATAAGTGAATTGTTCTTTCTACTTCCTTCATTTCTTTATTTCCTTTCGTAGAATTTATAAAAATCAAGATAATGGGGTACCATCTTAAATTTATATTTTAGATTTTAAATTTGCACAAAATTCTGGATACTCTCTCTTCTAAAAAATTTTCTTTAAAGTTTTCAAACATTTCTTGAACTTCGTTATCATTATAAATATCTTCATAAGCATTAACAATGATTTCAAGTTCTTTTAAAAAAATCTTTTTTTAGAAATTATCTCAACATTCATTTCGTCTCTAGAGTTCCTAAATCTTTCTTCTTTTAAATCATTAATATTTTTTTATATTTCAATAATGCAACATCAATTTTTTTCAAGTTTTTTTCTTTGTATCGAAACCCTACTACACCTCTACTATCATGATATTCTAATTCAATATTTTTCATATTCTATTTCAATTTTTATTTTTCAAAAATATTTATAATAAATTTTTTTCTAAGTTCGTTTTAGGCAATATATACTTTTTTTCTTTTTATTCAAAATTTCTTTTAATTTTCCTTCTTTTTAATAAAAATGAATAAAATTTTTTTAATATATTGATATCCCAATAATTGATATATTTCTATTAAAGTTTATGAAATTATAATTATAAATATTTTCTTTTTGTTATATTCAATCAGAAAATTTCTTAATTTATCTCTGTTTAAAAAAATCATTTAAATCAAACTTTATCTTATATTTTTTTCAAATTATCTGTATATTGTGTATAATTAAAGCATAAAATCACTATAATCTGCCATATTTTTTTAGATAATATAAATAAAAAAACTATAAAATAACTCCTCATACGAATAATATACTCTGATTTTCCTTAGCTTCGTTTTAGTTCTGCTATGTACAAAGAACTTTCATTACTAATATAATAACCATAATTTTTCAATAATACTTGTTTTAACTTCTCCACTTTTATAAATTTCAGAAATTAAAAAGCAAAATTTCCTATTTCATTTACTAAATTATTAAAAAATCATATTTATTCATTTTTAAATTTTTCAAAAAAATTTTCTTTTATTTTTACTATCTCCATTTATTTTCCACCTTTACTTAAACCTCTATTTAAAAACAACCTTCACTTCTTTCTCATAAAACACTAACCCCAATCTTTCAAAAATATTCTTTATCCCTCTTGCCTTCAATTTTGTATCATACTTTTTTCATCAATCTGTTTCAACGCCTTCTGTGCTCTCTCTTCCATCCCCTTTTTCGTCTTCGATATTTTAAATTCCATAAGATACGCCTTCTCATTACTTTTTATCGGAATCATCGCAAGATCGTATCTTCCATATCCGCTCTCATCATTTGAAATAATCTCATATTTCCCCATTAAAAAAATCCAACAAGCCCTATCATAAAAACTTGATATATCTTTTTCCATTTCCTTTATCCAAGTCAAAATGACTTAACATATTTATCATTATTTCTCCCAATGTTTTCTCAAATTTTTTTAATATCCCCATTTTTCAAGTGCTTTTTATCAAAATATTAGTTTTTACTTCTGTTCCAAAAATCTATTCAAGAACATATTACCAAAAATATTTTCCGTATTTCCTTATTTGGAATTCTCAAGTTATAAACATCTGTATATTCTGAAGTTACATCTATTTCTTTTTGTTTTTCATCTTTTGTCAAATATCCACTATATAAAAAGTAATTGCCATATTTCATCATCATTATTTAAAAGACTTTTTATTGTAGTCCCATCTAAAATATATTTTTCAATACTTTCTCCATCAGTAAACCGTTTTAAATCATCATAAACACTTTCTCCAGCGTGATCAAGCATATTTTCTAGAAGTGTATTTCCTGAAACATTTGCCCAATATGCTTTTAATTTTTCTCTTACATAATTTACAATAGACCAAGGATTGTATACTTTACTTTCTCCAAAAAAATATCCGTTATACCATTCTCTAACTTCTTCAATTTTGTATTTCATATCAAAATACTCAAGCATTTCAATCACTTCGCTCTCAAGGAGTCCAAAAATATTCTGAATAATCCTTTACTCAAAATCGTATTTACATAAAGATTATTTAAACCTGAAAATATTCCTTCCTTTATAATCCTTGTTATACCTGTCAAAAACACCATATTTCAAGGGAATTATTAGTCTTTAGTGCTGAGCTGTAAAAATGTTTGAAAAAAATTGATTGCTTCATTGTAGTAACCTTTATCAAAAGCATTTATTATTGGACATCGTATTCATCTATTAAAATTATTACACTTTTTCCATAATATTCATACAAATAATTTGATAAGTTTTTTTAAGAGAATAAATCCAGTCAGCATCTTCTTTTTCCATAACTATCTTTTTCAAAATCATTTTTAAAAAAATAGGATTCAATTTATCTTTTTAAATCATAAAAATTCCATGTATAAGTTTTTTTATATGTTTTTTTATCAATATAAAATTTTTCTTCCCAAGTATTTCCTTTTAAATCCTTCAGTGAAATGAAAATTACAGGATATTTCCCCTGTTCACTCATATATTCACTATTATATATTTTCAAATTTTTCAAAAAGTTTTTTTATTTTCTTCTTTATCTTTTACATCAAAAAATATTTTTAACATTGACATATTCAATGTTTTTCCAAATCTACGTGGTCTTGTAAAAAGTGTTACAGGAGCTCTGTTTATCAATAATTCTTCTATTAACATCGTTTTATCTACATAGTAATAATCTTCGTTTATTATTCTTTCAAAAATCTTCGATTCCCACAGGAACGGCTTTTTTTCTCATAAAATCACGCCCTCTTTTTATTTTTTTATAAATTTCAATATATGTTAATTATACCACAAATTGATATTTAAAAATAAAAGTCGTTTGAATGCTCTGTGACGCTTTCTTTTCAAATAAATTTGAGGACTGGTTAAGTCCTCTTTTCATATTCTCTTTCAATTTTTACTACAATTTTATTCAATTATTTCCAAAACATCTTTTTAACTCTCGTCTTATTTTTTTAGGTTGTTCTTCATCCCTATAGCCAAAACTTACCATCACAGAAACTCCATACACATTCAAGTCAAGAAGGCCCATATCTGACAAATATTTTTTTCCAATTGCTCTTTATTAAATCCTTCAATCGCACAACTGTCAATTCCTAAATAAGCCGCAACTGTCATCATATTTCCAAGTGCAATGTAAGTTTGTTTTGAAGCCCAGTCAAAAAAAGTGTTCTTTTCATTTTCCAATAATTTTTAAATGTTCTTTCTGAAATTTTTGTAAATTTATCTTTCACCGCTTCAAATGCTTCATCAGAAACTTTCTTCAAGTTTTTCCAATTATCTCTAAAATATTCACTATCTCCAGTAACATCTTTTTCTTGCCAAAATTATCACAATTTCAGTTGCTCCATCCAAGCTATTCAAAGCTCCCCAAAGCAAATTGTCTAAAAATCATTTCTCATTTCTTCATTTCTTAAAAGTAAAAATTTCCAAGGTTCCATACCAAATGAACTCGGTGATAATCTCGCACTTTTCCAAAATTGTCTTCAAATCTTCATCAGACACTCTTTTTTTCTGTACTAAATTTTTTTACAAGCATATCTTTTTATTAAACACTTCCAATATTTCTTCATTTTTTTGTCATTTCAATCACTTCTTTCTATTATTTTTATATAATTTTATTTCAATATATTATATTCGACTTAAACTATATGGAACTACTCGTTTCTGATACTTTTCAATTTCTTTAAATAATTTTTCTGTTCCTCAGTTTTTGGCATTTCTCCCAAATATTTATGATTAAAAATATTTCACCAATGATTTTTGAATCAAAGGACTATTTGGCCAATCTGTATAGTCAAAAATATGTTTCAATTGTTTTTTTATCTACAATTATCGTTATAGACTTCCAATTTGTTCGTTTATATTCTAAAAATAAGTCATCCAAAAACAAAAAAATGCATCATACAAATTTTTCAATACGTTCATTATATTCTCTTTCCGATACATTATATATTTTAGGAATATCATTATAATAACTATATTTTTTTATTTTCCTTTGTATTAAAAATAAAAAAATAGAATACTCCAAATCTATCAATCACATCTCCATGAAAATAAATTTTCTCCCAATCAACTGGCATTACATAATCCAGCTGGCGTACTGTATCTTTTTAACATGTCATTTAGTGTTTTTAAAAAAATCTTTTTGCCATTTTTTTAACATAAAAATATACCCCATTTTTTTAATTTTAAAAATATTTATATTAATATTATATCAAACGATTTTAAGAACTGCAAACATATTTACTTTAAAAACTATGTAATAACAGATTAAAATATGCTCTTCTTTTTCAAAAAAAGAATGGCCTAATAAAAGACCATTCCAACAAGTATTCTTTTCACAAAATTTAATAATGTTAACCCTATTATAGGCGAGATATCAATTGATCCAGCTCCAACTGGTATTAATATTTTAAATAATTTCAAATATGGTTCCGTCAATTTATCAATGTAGTTAAAAAGAATTTCAGCATATTTAAAATATTTATTATTTCTAAAAATTAAACCATGAACCAATAGTTGAAATCACTATTAAAAGTGAATAGATATCTATTATTTTTTTACAAGTATTCCTATCATTTAATTTTCCTCACAACTATTATTTATTAAGTATATTTTTAGCTTTTTGCATATATTCAACTCCAGATTGTACTGTTAAAATAACTGGAATTAGTAATAATATGTTATTTACAAAAACTCATAGGGAATAAGATGATTAATAATAAAAGCTATCATTTGTGTTGCAGTTTTCCATTTTTCCTAATTTTTCAGCAGCAATAACTACACCTTCATTTGCTACAATTGCTCTCAAAACCTGTTATTAATAACTCTCTAAATATTATAATCAATACAAACCATAAACTTATTTGATCATATTTTGTAAGAACAACCAATGCTGAAATAACTAACAATTTATCAGCTAAAGGATCTATTAATTTCCCTAAATTTGTTACCATATTATGTTTTCTTGCAATTTGCCCATCAAAATAATCTGTGATTGAAGCTCCTGCAAAAAAATAACAAAGGATAATATTCTCATAAAAATTGATAAACCTGTACTTTCTGTACTCAAAGCTATTCAAGAAAAATTACAAATGGAATAACCAAAAATCATTCTTAATGTTGCTAATTTATTAGGTAAATTCATATAAAATTCCTCCTTTTATAAAAATGTTTTCAAAATTATTCACAATTATAGAAATTTATTTTTCTTCTTTATTTTCTTTTTGAAATTAACGCTTTCATGCTCAAATTAAATTTATTTTCATCTTCTAAAGTAATAACCTTTACTTTTTACAATTTGACCTTCTTTTAATACATCTTCAACTTTAGCCACTCTCTTATCACTAATTTCTGAAATATGTAACAATCCTTCTTTCCCAGGTAATACTTCAACAAAAGCTCCAAATTTAGTAATTTTTGTAACTTTTCCATCATATACTGCATTTAATTCTACTGATTGCGTTTGAGCTTTTACTAATTCAAGCGCTTTTTCATTCCTTCAGAATCTTTACCAAAAATAGACACATTTCCATCATCTTCAATATCGATTGAAACTCCTGTTTCCTCAATTATAGCTTTAATTGTTTTACCTCCAGGCCCAATTAATCCAGCTATTTTCGATGGATCTATTTTCATTAATTCAATTTTTGGTGCATTTTCAGAAACTTCTTTTCTTGGTTCACTGATTACTGCTTCCATTTTTCCATAATGAACATTCTACCTTCAAACGCTTGTTTCAAGGCAATTTCCATTATTTCTCTATTAATTCCCTCAATTTTTATATCCATTTGAATAGCCGTAATTCCATCTTTAGTTCCAGCTACTTTAAAAATCCATATCTCCCAAATGATCTTCTAATCCTTGAATATCAGTCAACACTGTGAAAGTATCTCCTCTTTTACAAGTCCCATCGCAATTCCAGCAACAGTTGATTTTATAGGTACTCCAGCAGCCATTAATGCAAGTGAACCACCACAAATACTAGCTTGTGAAGATGAACCATTTGATTCAGTAATTTCTGAAACTAATCTTACTGTATACGGAAACTCTTCTTCAGATGGCATAACATATTTTTAACGCTCTTTCTGCTAAGTTTCCATGTCCTAATTCTCTTCTTCCAGGCGCTCTCATAAACCCAGCTTCTCCTACTGAATATGGCGGAAAATTATAATGCAAGAAGAATTTTTTTCTAGTTTCTGATTCCATTCCATCTACAATTTGTTCATCCGCTTTACTTCCAAGTGTAGCAACTACTAGAGCTTGTGTTTCTCCTCTTGTAAACAATGCTGATCCATGAGGATTGGCAATGTATCAATTTCTACATCAATTGGTCTAATTTCTTTAGTTTCTCTTCCATCTGGTCTATATTTTTGTACAAAAATAGCTTCTCTCACTATTTTTTTCTCTAAATCATGATAATAATTCTTAAATTCTTTTCTAAAGTTTCAGAAATTTCTTTTCTTCACTTTCTAATTTGTTTAAGAAATCTTCATATAATTTAATTTCTAAATTATCAATAGCTTCATATTTTTCCAATTTACCTGGTGTCATAATTGCTTCTTCTAATTCTTTTCATACGAATCCAAATATTCTTTAATTTCAGCATCTACTTCAGCTTTTTCAAACTCATATTTTTCAATTTCAAATTGCGATAAAAATTTATCTTGTTCAGCTTTCAAATTTCCTTAATTTTTTTCATGTCCAAACATAATTGCTTCCAACATAACTTCTTCAGAAACTTCTCTCGCTCCAGCTTCAACCATTGTTACAGCTTCTTTCGTTCCTGCAACCGACAAATGAATATCTCCATTTTCCAATTGTTCAGCAGTTGGATTTAAAAATGTATTCTCCATCAATATATCCAACAGTTACACCAGCTACAGTTCCTGCAAATGGAATATCTGATAATCCCAATGCTACTGAAACTCCTATTGTAGCTAAATTTTCAGGTTGATTAATTCCATCAGCTGACATTACAGTTATTACAATATGAACTGCATTTAAAAATCCTTCTGGAAATAGAGGTCTTATTGGTCTGTCAATTAATCTTGAAATCAAAAATTTCTTCAGTTGAAGGCTTTGATTCTCTTTTTATAAATCCTCCAGGAAATTTCCCTGATGCATAAAATTTTTCAATATAGTCTACTGTTAATGGGAAAAAATCTTGTCCATCTTTAACATCTTTACTTCTAGTGGCAGTCACTAACAACACCGTTCCACCAGCTGAATCATCACTGATCCACCAGCTTGTCTAGCAACTTTCCCTGTACTTAATTTTATAGTTTGAGTTCCGACTTTGAAACTCGTATATTTTTCATCAAACATTTAATTCCTCCTACTTTTTTTATTTTTCAAGAAGGAGCAAATAATAATAAAAAACTTTTTATTTATAAATGAAATATATCCTTAAAATAAAAACTTTTTATAATTACTTACTCTTAACCTTCTTTAATTTCGCTTTTTAATTATAGCACTTTTTATAAATTTTTACAACTTAAAAACTCTAAATATTAAATTATATTTAAAAATATAGTTTAAAAATTTAGAGTTTTTATCATTAATTATGTATATTTAATGTTCGTTTTTGATGCAATAAGCAATTTTTACTTAGTTAGCCTATTTCTTTTATCTTCCAAGTCATCAACCACCACATTATATTCCAGTTGTAAATATTCCTCCCTGTTCTCGATAATTTCATCCAACAATCTTTCGAATGCAAATTCTTTTTATTTCTTTCAGTAAATACTAAAAAATAAAGTTTGCTAAAAAAATGATGAAATCTTATCATTAATCTTAATTTTTCCACACCTTATCGAATCATGCGTTCTAAGAATAATCACTTCTTTACTTTTATCATCTCTTCCTTTCTCATACAAAAATAAACCACAAAATTCAATCCATCTAAATTTATATTCACCAGATCATCTTTACAAAATATTCGCTTTCACTTTCTTGAATTTCAAATTCATCTTCTGTATTTTTCTTCATCTTTTATCAATAAAATCTCATTATTGATGTATTTTTTTCAAACTTCTTAAGTTTGTTATCCCTCATTTAAATACTCGATTCTTTTTAGCATTTTTGTTCCCTTCTCCCTTTAACTCAATTTTTGTGAATAATTATTGATCAGTCTTTTTCCTAAATCATAAGTTACTAAAAAAATTCCATTTCTGATTTTTATCTTTTCTATCTGAAACAATAAATTCGCTTTCTCATCCCTTTTATTTTGTATTCAAAATTTTTAAAAAAAGTAAATTGGAATAGTTGATTCATTATCAATTAAATTAATAATCTCTGAACTACTAATTATCAAAACTTTACTATAATTATCTCTCATATTCTTTTTCAATTTCCTATTTGTCTTATTTAAAAAATTGAATATTTATATTTTCTTCAAAATTAAAATTATCCAAAATGCCTTTAAGATATTTCTGGACATTACTTTTTCAATGTCTAACAAAACCAAGATGTTCCTATCTTCCTGCTTTCTTTTTGAATATAATTTGTTTTCTTTTATTTGATTTGAATATTTTAAAATTTGATAATCTAAAAATTATATCTGCTACTTCTTTTTCACTGTCCCCATTGTTATCTTTCATAACGTTTAGACCTATATTTTTCATCACTTTTTAAAAATTCTCTTTCATCTCTGATTTGTTTTCTCAACAACATTTTAAAAAGTTTCAGTCTAAAAATTTGTAATTTTAATTTTTCTCTATATAGAAATCTCTTCCAAAAATATGATCGAAATTCCTATACTTTTCCATTCTTTTTAATTCCCTGTCTTTTCGAGTAATCGTCCCATTTTTATTAGCTTTTTCATCTTTCAAATTAATTAAAAAAATATGAAAAAGAAATCATAAATTTCATTTCTAGATAATTTTTTTAAAGTTTCCTTCTAAAAAAATCGAATAACAAATTACTAATCCTCTTTTATTCTTTTTGATTCCAAGCTCCTTTTTATAACTCCAATAAATGCCCTCTCCAGTAATATTTCGCTATTTGAATAAAATTTCTCATAAATTTTTAGTAATTGTTCTTTTAAATATTTTTGACGTCTATCACTAAAATTTTCAATTTTACTAATCACTAAATTAAGTGCATTTTCTGAATCCAAACTAATATACTCAGAGTAATCTATTTTTATCTCACTTAAAAACTACTTGCAAATCTTTTTATGTGCTTTCTTTCAAATTCACTTCTTATTTTTCAAAACGATATATAGAAAATTTTCTTTTTATTCAAAATAATCATCAATTTTATCATTTTTTTGTCTCGTTAAAGCATTAAATATAAATATCCTTTTCATATTTTTATGATTTACTTTAAATTCACTCAAATAATAAACATAATTACCTTTATAACGTATTTTCCCTCATTTCCTGTAATTTTTATCAAATCGTTTAATTTTTCTAATCGTATACTTGAAATTAATTTTTTATCAAAATACAACTCTATCGCTTCTTTTTCAAAAATCTTTTTGCACTAGTAATCAAATAAAAATAAATTAACTTCTTTGTAACTATAATTTAGCAATTTAGACTCTCCTCAATAATATTTGAGTAAATCATAACAACTAAATTTTTTTATTACTAGATTGCTAAATTAAACTCTTCTCTTTAAAAATACTATTTTTTTAAAAGGGTTTTATACATTATAAAATAAATTTTAAAAATTACTTCTATGAGAAAAATAAATATACGAATTTCTTTATGGAATTATAGTAAAATTGCTTTAAAAAGTGAACTCAAAAACTATGACTATTTTATTCAATTCCTAAATTTATATAATTTTTAGTAATTTAATTTTAAATAGATTCGGTATTATTAATTTTTATTTATAGTAAAACCGCTTTAAAAATCGAACTTAAAAAAGCTATGTTTGTTTACTTGAAACCTAGAGTTATACAATTATTTTAAATAGATTCAAATATAAAAAGTATGAATTTTTTTCATTTTTCAAAAAAACTCAAACAATAGATTTAAATTTACAAAAAAATTTTTATTTCTATTATTTGAGTTTCCTTTTCTTGATTTAATTTTAATTTTTACTTGATAAATATATATTAAAATTTTTTTCTTACAAATAAAAAAATATAAACCAAATTTCCAAATCAAATATTTATTGTCCTATATTTTATTTCAAAAATTATCAATTTTATAATTTAATAAAAAGTTTTGTAAAAACAGAGGTTATAATGTAATAAAATTATAATTTGTTACTTACATTTTATAACAATTAAAAGGAGATAAAATGTTAAAAATTTAGTTACAAGCCATTATGGAAACTACTCATTGATAAAGATATGAATAATAGCGATTTAATGGAAAAACTCATATTTGTAAAAGTACCTTTTTACAAAATGGATAAAAATATTACAACTGATGTACTCTTTGAGAATTTGTCAAGAATTGAAATGTGATATATCAGATATTGTAGAATGTGTGAAGGGTTGATCAATGAGATACTGTTATTGATTTGTTTTGTAGCAGGAGGTTTAAGTCTAGGGATTTAAAAATGCCGGATTCAAAGATTATTGGAGGAATTGATTTTGACAAAGATGCTATCAACACATGAGACTTAATTTTAAGAATTCTGTTAATATTTGTGGAGATATTAAAGAAATTACAGATGATAAAATTAAAGACTTTGTTTCCGTCTGGAACGGATATTATATAATAGGAGGACCACCTTGTCAGGTTTTTAGTTCTGCTAATATGTGGCAAAATGATGAAGAGAAAACAGAGTTGTTTTTTGAATATATTAGATTTGTTAAAAGTTTTAAAACCTAAAATTTTTCTGATTGAAAAATGTTAGATCAAATTTTAACAAAAGATGATTCTTTTGCAAAAGGATAATAAAAATAGGAGAAGAATTGGGATATAATGTTTCATATAATATTTTAGTTGCTTCTGATTATGGGTGTGCCTCAAAATAGAATTCGAGCTATAGGTATAAAAAGGAATTTGATGTTCATTTTAATGTTTGATTCTTTAGAGAAAAAGTTACAGTAAAAGAGCAATTTCTGATTTATATGATTATGAAAAACTAACAAAATAGGAAAAATTGGTAGTGAATATCAAAACTTATGAGAAAAAGAGCAATGATTTAGTATACAATCATGAAATCAGATACCCTAATGAAAAAGTACAAGAAAGTGAAATTTGTTCCTCAAGGTGGAAGTGGAGAGTATGCCTGACAATCTTTGGGACACACAAAGAAATAATAGGCGATTCTTCTGCTTTATAGAAGGTTAAAAGAAAATGATATAAATATTACTATAGATACAGGTCCTATGAACTATTTTTCATCCTCTGTTTAACAGAGTTCCTACAGTTAGAAGAATCAGTAGAATACAGAGTTTTTCTGATGATTTTATTTTTGTGGTTTCTAAAACTAGTCAATTTAGACAAGTTGGAAATCTTTGTTCCACCTTTGATGGTATATTCTATTGCAAAAGAAATAAAAAGAAAATATTAGGAGAAAAAATAGAGTTATAAAATTATAGATTTATTTTGTGAGGGCTGGTGGATTTTGAGTTGTGGGTTTTGAGCAAGAAAATTTTTGAAAGTATTTTGGCTATTGATAAATGGGAAGATGCCATAAAAACATATAATGAAAACCATAAAAATAAATGTGGACAAAATATTGATATTAACAATTTTACAAATGAAATGATACAAGATTTAATTATGGGAAATTGATGGGATAATAGGAGGTCCTCCTTGTCAAGGGATTTAGTATGGTCAGGAACAAGAGATCATAAAGATGAAAGAAATAATCTGTATCTACAATATGTAAGATTTGTTGAACAAATAAAACCTAAATTTTTATTCTTGAAAAATGTAAAAAGTTGTTGAATTTACATAAAGGTTTTTAAAAAGATATAATAAAGAGATTTTCTGATTTGGGATATAATGTTGAATTTAAAATTTTAAAGACTTCTAGAATATGGTGTACCTCAAAAGTAGAGAAAAGAGTCTTTTTGTTGGGTTAAATAAAAATATATTTGATAGAACTTTTTGAATTTTCCTGAAGGGGATAAAATAAATTTTTGTTTCTACTAAGGAAAGCTCTAAGCGATTTACCTAGTTTAGACAATAATGAAGAGAAACTAAATATAAATTTGATCCAAAAAAATGAATATCAAAAATTTATGAGACAAAGAGACGAGATAATAGTATAAAAATAATGAAAAACTATTCATCAAGAAAAACAATAAAAATAATTAGTATGGTTCCTGATGGTGGGAGTATTAAAGATTTAGATGAAAAATATTATAAAGTTAGAAATTATAATGCGCATTTTGAGAATGAATAGTCAACTTCCAAGTACTACTATAGACTGTGGTCATAGAAATTATTTTTCATTATAAGAAAAATCGTGTTCCTACAGTTGAAGAATCAGTTTAGAATTCAAAGTTTTTCCTGATAATTTCATATTTTTTAGGAAGTAAAACTGAGTCAATATACACAAGTTGAGAATCCTTATTCCACCTTTATTAGGAGAGCGATTGCCAAAAATAAATAATTATTTAGAAAGGGTTGTAAAATAGTATGGATAAAATAACAGATTGTAAAATATTAGGAAAATCAGAAACTAAATTTAAAAACTATTTCAAAAAGCATATATTTTAGATGTACTGGTGGAGGGGACAAAACTTCTTATAATTTACCAGAAAGTTTTTAATGAATTAATAAAAAGATATTTTTCAATTGAAAGTGAACCTGTAAAAAGCAAAAAATAATCAACAAAACAAAGTTTTTTAAAATTAATGAAAAATTCAAAGTTGTTCTTAGTAATACTGTGACTAAAACTTCTAAAAATCCTATTACTGAAGAAAAATTACCAATGTTTTTAGTTGTTGAAGGAAATGAGTACAAGCCTCAAATAAGACCCTCTGCTTATGCGGAATATAGGTTATACCTAGAATACAATTTAGATTGGTTTAAAGAATTATGTGATAATAATTCTGAAGAAAATGTAATGATTTATACATTTGAAAAATGATACTTTTTATTATTGATATAGAAGATCATAGTGAAAATACTACTATTGAAAATTTTGAAAATATTGATACTAAAATCAACAAAGCCTCATCAAATAATTTTTCTTCGGTGCACCTGGAACAGGAAAAAAGTTATAAACTAAACAAAGAGGCAGAAAATTTTTAATAAAAATAATATTTCCAGAGTTACACTCCATCCAAATTACAACTACAGTAATTTTATTGGAACTTTTAAAGCCTTTTCCAAAAATAAAAAATGACAATGAAACAATTACATATACATATGTTCCTGGAATATTAACAAAACTTTTTGATAAGGCTCTAAATAATCCAAAAGAAGATTTTTTAAATAATAGAAGAAATAAATAGAGTTTATACTGCAGCTGTTTTTGGTGACTTTTTCAATTACTGGATAGAGATAAAAATGGAAACAGTGAATATGATATTGTTGTTTCCGAAGATTTAAAAGTACTATTTTCAAAAAAATAAAATTTCAAAAAAATATAAATACAGAATGTTTAGAAGATATTCAACATGATGAAATTGAGTGTAGCAGAAGAAAAATCCTCCATATAATCAAACTGATTTTAAATTAAAATTACCATCTAACTTTATATTTGGGCAACAATGAATGAGTGCCGATCAAGGAGTTATGCCATGATACTGCCTTTAAACGAAGATGGGAATTTGAATATATTAGGGATTAACGATGCATATGATAAAAAGTAAAGATGAAAATGATAAATCTGAATTTGATACTTACAATTTTAAAAGCTAATGAAAATGAATTAGTCAACTGGAATGACTTTAGAATAAAAATAAATGAAATTTTTATCAAAATGTCATGTTCCAGAAGATAAATTATTAGGACCATATTTTATTTCAAAATCAATATTAGAAAGTGGAGATCCTGATAAAATAAAAATGCTATAAAAATAAAAGTTTTTAATGTATCTTTTATGAAGATGCAGGAAACAACATAGAAGAAAAATTTTCAAAGATGGATTTGGGAAACTTATTCTAAATTATGTGATGCTTTTGATAAAAAGTGTGAAAAATATTTAAGGATGAAATTGAACTATCTAAGACTCCAAAAGAAAAAACAAATAAAATTATAGAAACAAACAAACAAGGTTGAAAAATCAAAAATCAAGAAAAATGAAACAACTGAAAATACTGATTCTAATGATGAATAGAGGTAGATTAAATGAAAAGTAAATAAGTTACAAGAATTAAAGTTACTATACTATCTCTGAATTACAATCTATATTCGATTTGCCGAAGATAAAAACAAGAGAAGTTTTAAAGACATTAGCGTATAAGAATATTGTTAGAAAAATATCTAAAAGATTTATCTAATGCAGAATTAGAAGAATTAAATAACGGAGAATCTTTTGAACAATTAAATAAAGAATTTGAGGGAGATAACTACAAATTTAAATTTGTTGGTATAATTACTGTAAAGATGTCTGTAGTACTTATCAAAAATATATTACTGAATTTGATGAAAATTTTGATAAAGACAATAAGATAATAAAACAATTGATCAAGTTATGAGAAAATATGAAAGTAAGGAACAAAAACAATTTCTGTCAAATAATGAAGAAAATAAAAATTATAACTTGTTGAGCTCTAGCGATGGATTTATACGATGATTATCATGTGAACGGACTTTACAGTAATGAAAAACAATAATAGAAGAAAATGGAAGGAGAAATTCTCTGGGATAAAACTATAAATGAAAAAGATGCTTATTTTATAAACGATGTTCCTTTTCTATTTAGTCTGTAAACAAAGAGACAAATAGAAGATAGAAGACTACATCGTTGTATAATTACAGAAAGTTATAGTAAAATTGAGGAAATATTTGATATACTTGACTATGAACCTATAAATATTTCCAGATGATGAAATTGATTATTTTGGAGATAAAGAGTATATTATAACAAGATTGAATCAGGAAATGAGCAGACAGTTTATTGATAAAAACAGAAACAGTTGAAATATGATGAAAAATTATTTTTAGAAACTGAAAATTCAAATGAAGACGAAGAAATAAAGTTTATAGGGAACAACCAGTTTCAATTTAGTATGGGAAAAGGTATGTGCTATTGTTCTAGGAAATTCTCTGGATAAAACTGGAGGATGATTAGATATAATAGATAATACTGAAAACATAACTTTGAAAGAAGTAATTCCTAAACCTAAATGGAAAGTTTCTAATTCTAAAGAGCATCGGTCTGCTAAGACTTTAATTCCAGATTTAATTGTATACGATAAAGAAGATAGAAGTATTTCTATTTATGATGCAAAAATATTATAATATTATTTTGACTGAAAAATTTGTTAAAAATTATCCTGGAATACAAGAGATTTCTAAAACAATATTTATATGAACTTGCGTATGAGATTTTGATTAAAGAAATAATTTAAAAATAAAGAGAATGCTTTTATAATGCCAACAAATATCAATCCAGAAGAAACGAACTTTTATAGGAAAAGAAATAGAACAGTAAAATTTGAAATATTTCCCTAAAAAGTTTGAATTAAAAGATATAAAAATAGTATTAATTCCTGCAACTCGGATGTTTGAGAAATGTTTAAGCAAATAACATAAAAAGTAGTTTATTGACTAAAAATCTTTAACTACTTTTTAGAATACATAATTTCTACCACTTTTTATTTTATATTTCAATATCTTTTCTAAAGTACATTCCATCAAATTTAATTTTATTCAACAATTTATAAGCATTTTCCTTAGCTTCATCCAATGTCTTTTCCAAATGCAGCAGCATTTAATACTCTTCCACCATTAGTTTTGAATTTTTCCATCTTCAAATTTTTGCTCCTGCGATAAATACTAATTCATCATCTGCAGCATTTTCAATTCCAGTTATAACATCACCTTTTTGTAACTTTCTGGGATATCCTCCTGCAGGCTCCTACAACACAACAAGCATGAAGTGGTTTCAAGTAACATTTAATTCCGATAATTTTTTTGTCAAATGAATATTCTACCAATTCTAACAAATCATTTTTCCAACAATGGTAGAACTGCTTGAGTTTCAGGGATCTCCCTAATCTCATATTGTATTCAAGCAAGTAAACACCTTTTTGCCGTAATCATTAGTCCAAAAGAAAATTACACCTTCAAAAATCCATTCCTTCAGCTTGCATTCCCTTTAAAGTCGGATTCATAATGTCATTTTTAAAACTTTCAAAAACTTTCATCTGTCACATAAGGATTAGGACTTATAACTCCCATTCCACCTGTATTTAATCCAGTTTCATTCTCTCCCAATTTTTTTGTGATCTTTTGCTGATAACAATGGTACAATAACTTTTGCTATCTGTAAATGAAAGTATTGAGCTTTCTACTCCATCCAAAAAATTCTTCAATTACAACTGATTTCCAGCATCTCCAAATTTTTCATCAATCATTATATCATCAACCGCTTTTATCGCCTCATCAAGATTTTTGAGCAATAATTACACCTTTCCCAGCCCAGCAAGACCACTAGCTTTTTACAACTACAGGAAAATCTTTCCAATTATTCAAAAATTCTTTTTGCTTTTTCAGCATTATCAAAAATTTCATAAACAGCAGTTTTTATCCCATATTTTTTTCATAAAAATCTTTAGAATAAGCCTTGCTTCCTTCAAGAATTGCCGCTTGTTTATTAGGCTCAAAAATTTTTCAATCCATTTTTATGAAATTCATCAACAATACCAGCTACTAATAATTCTTCACTTCCAACAAATGTCAAATCAATATTATTTTTCCTTTAGCAAATTTAACATACTCATCTATATTATTCGATAAATTCACATTTTTCAGCTTTTTGGCAACAACTCAGCTCCCAGCATTTCCTGGTGCTATAAATATTTTTCTCTACCTTTTCATTTTTGAGATATTTTTCCAAGCAATTGCATGTTCTCTTCCACCTGCTCCTACGATTAATACTTTCATTTTCCTTGTCTCCTCCTTGAATATTTATATTTCTGATTTACTTTATATCTTTCTTATAAATATATTTTTATCATATTTTCTTGCAATATTAAATCTAAAAATAAATTTTTCCTATTTTTGAAATCAATATTTACAATTTTATAAAATTTTTCTTGCTCCCTAACTTCAAATATGTTATCCTAAAAATCAAAAAACACTAAAAAAAGGAAAAAAATATGAAAAAATAAAAATTCTTTATACGATAAACTATGACAAAATTGTAAATTTTAAGGAAAGAGTAACTCGTTTTACTGTTAGATTTGAATTTAAAGATTCTGAAAAATGAAGAATATTCAGGAGAAGACTTTTGCTCATTTGCACGATACTGGAAGATTGACAGAATTATTGATTGATGGTGCAGAATTGTTGATAAAAAAAGGCAAATAATGAAAATCGTAAAACTAAATGGGATATTATCGCAGTGAAAAGTTCATGGAGAGATTATTCTTATAAATACGGCTTTTTCATCGATATATTACAGAAGCCATATTTCACGATAATGAAATTTCTCCATTTGGAGAACCTTCGTATATAAAACCTGAAATTAAGCATAATAATAGTAAACTAGATTTCTATTTAGAAACTGAAAAAGAAAAAATTTTTTTATTGAAGTAAAAGGTTGTACTTTAGTAAACGGAAAAAAATTGCTCAATTTCCTGGCTCTCCTTCAATTCGTGCCTTAAAAACATTTGAAAGAACTTATGGAACTTAAAAAGAAGGCTTTCGGACAGCAGTTTTTATTTTGATATTTAGAAAATCTGAAATTTTCGCACCCTGAACATATTATCGACAGAGAATTTTCTGAAACTTTTTATGAAGCGATAGAAAATGGCGTTGAAATTTATCCGATGCTTTTGGAATATAGGGAAGATGGGAATGTTTATTTTGTTAAGAAAAATTGGGATAATGGAGAAGAGATTTTAGTAATTTTCTAGAAATCTCTTTTCCCTCTTATTTCTTAATCTGAAATATTTAATTTTTTTGTTTAATTATAAAGAAATTTAATATTGCCTCAACTTAATTTACAAAAATTATAAACTTTATTTATCTAATTTTTGATGTCGTGGACAATCTATCAAAAACAGTCATATAAAAAAATTTTAGGATAAATTTTTCACTTCTGGTTTATAATCTGTTTTCAAAATTTTTCTCATACTCCGCCTTCAAATCTCTTTTGTTGTCTTTCTTTATCTCCTTAATTTCTTCTTTTTTTATACGATTTCGTACATTCTGTTAAAAATTCTCCATTTTTTTAATGCTCTCTATTTCTTCATCTTTAATCTTCAAAACTATTTTTAAAAATTTTCTTGTAATTTTTTTCTATTTCATTTAACTGCTTTTAGAGAATAAAAAAATAGAATCTCAGCCACCAAGTTGGAAATTGATAATCTTGTATTTTTAAACTTTGAATAAATTTTTTTCGGCTTTTTCTCATAACTTTCCCACCAAATAATATAGCTCTGCAAACTCTTCCTCAAAAAAATCATCTTTATTAACTGTTTCTAGCATTAATTCATTAATTTCATTCTCAATATTTTCAAATTTCCTTAATTGAATTTTTATTTGCAATATAACTATATTTTATCTTAGCAAAAATCCTCTTTTTCCAAACTCAAAATCTTTTTTTATTAATTCTTCCAAAATTATTTTTCGCCTCTTCGTATTTTTCCATTAACCATCAGCAAATTCGCATATTCAAACTTATAAATTGGATTATTTTCTAATTCACAAGCTCTTTTATACATTTCTTCCGACTTATCATATTTCCCTAGCACCATAATAATCCGCTCCCAAGTCCCATAATAAGCCTTTAGAATTATTTGGATTAAATGCAACAGCCTTTCTCAAAGTTCTAATCGCTCTCTTACTGCCATATCTCTGATCATCATAATAAAAACCCTAAATTAGTATAAATCCGTGATTTTTTTCCTCATCAGTCAATTCATTTTCATATTTTTTTAATAAATTCATTCAATAATTTATAAATATCATCCCATTGATAAGTTTAATTCATTGTAAACTGCCGCTAATTGACAAACAACTTTCTCACATTTTTGGGATTTTCTTTTCAATTTATTTTTCCAAAAATATTTTTATACTCTTCATAAACAGAATCGTAATCACTATTATTTCTAATTTTTTTCTTGAATATATTTTATCCATTCTTTTATCGTTTTTCTTTCTAAATTTTTTTGTTTTTCCAATTTTCCTCCTAATCTAATTTCTGATGCATTGGACAATCAACTAAATAGCAAGTTTTATACATTTTTTTTCTAAATTTATTTTTGTATTTTTGAGGCTTATAATTACTATTCATTATCTTTTTTTATATCTCCAAAATCTTTTTTTATTTCATTCTTTTCTTCTTCAATAAATTCATCAATCTCTTCTTCATTCCAGTATTTTTTTGTCATAAATTTCTCCAACTTCAATTTTTTTCAATATACTTATTATGTTTTTTTGAATCAATTCTGACAATTTGTTTTCTGCTTTCTTAAAATTTCCTAATTTTTTTAAACTGTAAAAAAATAAAATGAAAAAACCCATATTATAATAAAAACGTTCTTCCCAGTCAAGTTCATCTATCTCTTTTTCAAAAACCAAGACACACCTATCGTATTCTTCATATAAATAATATAAGTCTATAAGTTCTTCAAATAAAAATTTTGCTCATCATAATAATATTTCTCTAACGACACTTTCTCTAACAATTTATCCAGAATTGGCTCAGCCAATTTTTTTATCATTGGTATAATGTAAGCACAGTGCCAATGCATATAAAATTCCTGCACTTTCAGGTTCCTTTTTCATAACATCTCAATAACATTTCTTTCGCTTTTTCAAAATAACCACAATAAAAACAACGTTATCCCATAATTATAATCATCTTCTATTTCCTTCTCATCTGAAAAATTTTTCCATTTCCTGAAAAACATTCAAGTGCCTTTTTTTGTATTTTTTTCTTTTTTTAAATAATATTCTCCCAATACTTCCCATACAACCACTGATTGTTTCCCCATTTTCAATTAATTTTTGTCAAATAATACTTACACTTTTTATCATCATAAGCATCTTTTTTTCATATAAATCAGCCAAATCCTGATAAATAACAGCCTTCTCATCATCATTTAAATCTTTTTGAATATTTTTTTTCAAAAAAACTCCTCTAATACATTCACACTCGTTTTTCCATCTTGATATACTGTAAAAATAGGCTATCGCTAATTGACATACCTTTTCTACATCTCGTGGATTTTTCCAAAAGACATTTCTCCAAATAATCCTTATATTCAATAAATGCATGCTTATAATTATCGTAACTATCATTTTTTTGATTTCATCCTGAATATATCTTGCCCATTCTTTTTTTGTGTTTGTTTCATAATTTTATTCCTTTCATATTTCTTCAATCCTCATCAATTATCAAATGTTGCGGACAATCAAGTAACCAACATTCATTTTCAAAAAAACATAAATATTTCCAACTTAGGCTTAAAAATCTGTATTTCAATATTTTTCTCCAGCTACTAAATTAATATTCTTTCAATTTCTGTTTTTTTCATCTTCTATCATTTCCAAAAAGCTCTTCTTCCGTTGTATCTTTCTGATATTCTTCGTCAGTCTTCATTTCTTCAATATTGTGAAAAATCTCTTTTTCAGCTTTCTTTCAATATTTTATCTATTTTTCTCAAATTTATTCAATTGTTTCAAAGAATAAAGATATGGTGCCATATAATTTGCTTCTAAATTAAAAATTAACATTCTCTGCATATTTACAATATTTTTTTCATAATTACCACATAAATAATATAAATCTTTTTATTACATCTTCATCAAACGTGTGAAAAACCTTCATACGTCAACCAATTCAAATATTTTTTTCATAATCTGTTTTCTCCAGCATTTCAAACTCTTTTTATTTTTTTTCCAAAAGTTTTTCTATATTTTTCAGTATCTTTATTTCCTAAATAAATTTTACAAAGAACCCTGTAAAAATGATATTTAATGTTGTTTGAGTCTTCCATTAACAAATTATCTAAAATTTTTTTTCAGCTTTTTTTATATTCTTTTATTTTTGAATCAAAAATCAATGCATATCCATAACTATATTTTCCTTCATCACTCATTTTTGCAAGCAATTTCTATATTTTTCAAGAGATTTTTGATACATTTTATCATAAAACAAATAACTGAAAGTCTGTAATAAATGTCTGCATTATTTCTGAATTAATTTTTTATTGCTTTTTTTCAAGATAATCAATAGCCTTTTTCTTCCATACATCCCCTATCTTCACACAAATAAGCCAAATCAGCATACATTCTAAACTTTTTCATCTTCTGTTAAAATATCAAAAATTCCTTTTTCAAAAATGTTTCTAAAATTTCTATACCGTCGCATTTCCTGCTCAAATAGCAAACTCCCGCCAACTGACAAACGACTGAAACATCCTCAGGATTTTTTTACAGTTTCCTTTAACAAGTATTTCCTATAATTTTCAAGTGCAACATCATATTCTGTTCTGTCTTCATTTTCCAATTTTTTTCCCATATTTTATAAATATATTTTTTTCATACCTTCATTCAATTTAACTTCAATATCCAATTTCATCTCCCAATTTTTTTATTTTTACACTTATTATAACATCTTTTTCCCAAAAACAAAAAAAGGCTACAATAAAATCCCGTAACCTTTTTTTCTATCTTCAAATTATCTACTTCCCATTCTTTCCTATCATTTATAACTTTATCCACATCTTTAACATACTCATAATCAGCTTTCTCCCAATTTCACATCTTTTCCAGTTGGCACATACCACAAAAATTTTTGAAAAAAATAGTCTTTCAATTTTTTTGTCCGAAAAAAATCATAACCTGCCATCGCATAAGGATAATTTCTCATTATTTTCAATTCTTCATCTGAAATATCTTTTTATTTCATCTTTATCTAAATATTTTTATCGCATAGGCATCGTCTGTCAAATCATCCTTTAAATTTAAAAACCTTTTTTTCCGTTTTTATCAGGAAATATATAATTAACTCTCAAACCTTTTTATTTCTGTCAATTCAAATTCTTCTTTAGGCTTGAAATTATTTGTTTTAAAAATATAAATAACCTTTTTTTTAATTTTGCATAAAGAATTTTGTATGGCTCATTTGTTTCATAGTTTTTCTTTGTAAGCATAATCAACATTTCCTTCTCCAGCCAATTGCCATTTTATTTCTTTTCCCATCTTTCTGTTTTTAACACAGGCATTGCAATAAGAGCATCTCCTGGCTCAACAATCACTTCAAAAATCATCCACCTTCTGATTTTTTTCCATTTTTGAAATAGTCGACCAAACATAGTTGAAAATCAACAGTTCCAACACCACTACTTCCATCATAATGATAACTGTGCTCAACTACATTTTTCTCCCTTTTTAAAAATTAGCCTTAAAATAGTAAACATAACTCTTTTTGTAATATTCATATTCTTTTCAGTATCTTTTTCTTCATCATATTCCTTAAAAATATTTTTTTAACTTCTTCCAGTTGTTTTTACATCTTTCGGTGCAAAAATCAGTCAATCTATACGCTTTTTGTACTCACACTTTTGTCCATTGACAGAAGTCTTAAAAATCCTTGAAATGATCTCTTTCATCCCATGCTTCATTCCCACCTTCAGGCGTAATAAATCCAATATATCTCTCCCCAGCTTCAGGACTATCAAACACAAATCTAACAGTTACCACCATTTCATTGTCTATCGTCCCATACTCCGACTTTAAATTTTTTTCCAATTTAAAACGAAGCCTTTTCACTCTTTATCGAAACATTCGACACATTCATCGGCACAATATGCCCACCTTCCGACCCAAATTCCCAGTCATTCGCCAATAAGTTCGCACCAAAAAAATCATAACTAGAGCAAATAATAGCAGTATTCTGATTTTTTTCATGACTACCAACTCTCTTTCTTTTTATTTTTTTATATTTCATTAGAATTATACCTTATTTTTTTAATTTTTTTATCCAATATATTTTAATTCTATTTTTTTATTATTTTCACAACCTTACAATACTCATATTTATGATTTTTTTATCCTCAGCCCGTGAACTATGTTCGTCCACCACCTTAAATGTATTCGGATCCGCATCATTCAATACATCTTCATTACAATATACATAATCATTATCTTTAATATAGAAATCATTTCAAAAATTTACCCTTATCAGTAACTTTTATTGAAATAATTACCGAAAATCATCTATTTTTTTAGAAAAATAAATTCCATTTTTATCTTCTAAATAATAACCATTCCTATTTTGACTATTTAAATTCAAAAATTTTTAAAAACTTTTAGAATCTAAATCTTCTTTCTCTATCAGTTTCCAAAATATACATTATCCTTATCTTTTGAAAAATCATTATTCAATACTTCAAATGTTTTTTTATATCAGCTCCTTTTTATCAAAGGATCTTTTTTTCAACAATCCAACTTATATAAAATATTTTTTTATCATCTTTACTGTAATAATCATTTATCACTTCAAATGTATTAGGATTTGCACCTTTCAAAACTTTTGACAACATTTTTTTAAAGTCATTATCTGTATCTAAAATATATGATGGATCTAATTGAATATAATACACATTTTTACTATCTTTTTGCATAATACGAATTATCTTTTTTTAAAATTATTTTTTTCTTATAATTTCTAAAACTATTTGGATCAATTTCTTTTTATTTTTTTCACCCAAATAATACACACCATCTTTTATTTTTTTTATAAGTTTTTTTTCTTCAATTATTTTAAAAATTTCCATCAGTATTTTTTTATTCTTTTTATATCCGAATTTGAATTTAAATTATAATATATTATTTTTTTATCAACAGCATAATATTCATTTAATTTTCTAAAAACTTTGGATATCTGCTCCTCTAACTTTTTTTCCCATTAGAATAAATGCTATTTTTTTATCTTTCACAATATCCTCTTTTACCTCAAATGTGTTAATATCTGCTCCCTGACACTTTTTTTATCCTCATAATAAATGTTATTTTTATCTTTCGCATAATCCCATTCCATTATTTCAAAACTATTTTTTTATCAACTCCTTTAATTATCTTATCAAGATAATAAATTCCATTTTTATCTGATATATAGCTATCTGATAATCTTTTTAAAAACTTGCTTTATCAATAAACTTTAAAGGCTTTTTCAAAATAATAAATATAATTCTTATCTCTTGCAAAAAAATCTCCTAAATCTTCAAAAGTTTCCTTATCATAGTGCCGATTTGCTTCTACATCAGGACTTCCAATCCAATATATACCGTTTTTTTATCCTTCACATAATTAATAAAATCATATTTAGATTTTTACAATTTTTACTGTATTTACATCCACATTGGGATAATCAATTCCATTAATATAAACCGTATTTTTATCTCTTGCCACATTCTTTTCCAAAAATTTTCAAATGTTTTTACATCTACTTCATTATCTCCATTTTGTTTTTTTCACTGTTTCTCCATCATAATAAATCGTTCCTTTATCTCTTGCATACCCATCTTTTTAATATTTTGAAAACTTTCCACATCAGGTAAAAAAATTTATTGTACTGACTGACTACCCCATTTACATATTTCACGACAAGTTTCATCATCCCAATAAACTTTTGCCATCTTTAATCGTATATTCTGCAAATCCAATATTTCCAATCAAAATAATTAATCCTAACATTCTAAAAAAATTTTTTTCATAAACACCATTCTCCTTTATCAAAAAAATCATTTAATAAACAGAAAAAAGACTGAAATAATCAGTCTTATCCAATAAATTAATCTAAAAAATGTTGTATTTTTTTACTTTCCACTGTTCCAGTTTTATTTGAACCCAAAAACCATATATTCCCAATGTTACTACTATTAATAATAACCATTTTATCCAGTTTCCAAATAGTCCTATCGCGGTTCCATTGAAATTTTCAGCCTTCTTCCTTCTATAACAGTGTGATTTATTTTTCCAACCATAAATCATGCACAAAGCCCAAGGATAACAAATTCCAAACGTACATGAAGTTAAAAGACTTCCTAAAATGATCCAGCCAACATAACTTAACAGTCCCCCATCAAAATAACTTCTATTTTTCCACAATCTCTCCTTATAATAGATCTGTTCAACAACTTAATTTTTTTACTTAACAAGGGCTCAAGACCCTGTGCTTCAGAATATTTGTTTTATTAAATTCTAAATAAACATAGTCTCCGAACAAATCTAATATATTTTTTTGTTAATAATACAAAAAAATTATTAATTTCTAAAAAGTATTAATACTACTAAATTTTTTTACTTTGTATAAAAATTTTTTTACAAAAATTATCTATTTTCTCTCAGATAACTGATAAGTTCTTGTTTATTATATTCATCTTTTTCTTTCAATATCTTTAATGAAATCGAAAAAAAGTTTAAATGCTTCAGCAATCCATTTTGTTTTATCAGAAATATAAATCATCGCTTTTTTTCAAACATATTTTCTGCAGTTTCTATCAATTCTAGTTGTTCTTCATTTACCATATTTAAAAATATTTCCATTATTATCCATAAATTCATATTTTTTTCTTAAAATCATATTTGATTATTTCATTTCCATTCATCATCGCAATGATATTGCCTTCGATTACAACTTCGTTTTCCTCTTGAAATAAACTTAAAAAAATCACTTTCTTGCACATCTAATAATTTCTCTAGTCTTGGCAGATTTTCCACTGTCGAATTTTTTTATCAAAAAAAGATTTCATCAACAAATCCTTCTTTCCAAATCTTTAATTTTACTTCAGTTTCATCATTTTTTTAAAAATCATATTAATCCTTCTTTTCTACCTGTAAAAAAATTTTTAATTTGAGAATATTCTAAATTTAATCTCATCAATGTAATTTATATCACATTATTAATATATTGTCAATTATAATAAAAAAAGAGTTTAAAAAAACTCTTGTAAAACATAACTTTTTATAATGGTGGGACCGGTGGGGATCGAACCCACAACCTACCGATTAAGAGTCAGTTGCTCTGACCAGTTGAGCTACGGTCCCAGATTGTTTATAACTTTTTTTAACAACATAATTATAATATCATAATATCATATATTTGTCAAGACTTTAATTTTATAAATTTTAAAAAGGTGTATTGAGTGATTGCATAATCAAGATGATAAAAATATTGGGATATACGAATTTATAAAAAAATATGCTATAATAAAAGTATAATACCTATTAAATGAGGTTTTATAAAATTATGGAGATGATAGATAAATCATAAAAAAAGAAAGAAGGTTTAAAATTATGAAAAAAATTTATTTTTAATGTTAATGTTTGTTTTGGGGAACATTTACTTTTTCTGAAACTACAACTAGTGAGGTAGAAAGTTTTTTTTCACTCCCAAAAAGCACAAATTTATGTTTCAAATCAAAAAGATTGGTTTTTCAGGGATGGATCCAGCATCAGATAATGATGAAATAATATGGGAAAAAAACTTAATTATTTTATTAATGTAGTTCCAGTTGGAAACAAATATAGAGTTTCATACACACCATTTGACAATGTAAAAATCTTATAATAAAGAAAAAAATATCCAATATTAAATTATAAAATTGAAAAAAATATTATGTAAATAGCAAAAAAATCAAAAATACACCAGTTACGGATTCGTATGAAATTAGGGTTGAATTTGGAGTAATTAATGCTGGAACAGAAATAAAAAAAGGTAATAAATACGAAAGAACTGACTTCCAAATGCTTTCAGAAAATGAATTAAACGCTTTATTAAAAATCTAAAAAAATGCAAAAAAAGGCTTAATTCTGAAACAGAAAAAAATACAAAAAAACATATTTAGATTGGTTACAACATAATGCTAATTAATGAATTGCAGAGTAGAATTTTTTTCTACTCTTAATTTTTTTATTGCAATTTCAAATCTACTTATACTTAATACTATTCTCCGTTTAAAAAAAGAAAATATTTATTTTAATTATTTAAAAATTTAATCTAATAAAAAGATTTATAATGCATTCGTTATTCAAATAGGGTTTTTATATAAAAATGCCACACCTCAAATTTTAATTTCTAAAAACTATTGGTGCAGCACATTCAATCTTATTTTTCTGTTAAAAAATTAATGTTTAAAATGTCTAATTCCAGTAAATACCATTGTAATACCATGTTCGTTACAAGCATCGATAGATTCTTGGTCTCTCATTGATCCACCTGGTTGTACAATCGCTTTAATTCCTGTTTTTGCAGCTGTATCTACGCAATCTCTGAATGGGAAGAAAGCATCTGAAGCTAATACTGCTCCTGTCAAGTCTTTTCCAACTTTTTCTTGAGCATGTTGCAATGCGTGTTCTGTTGACCAGATTCTGTTAGTTTGACCAGTTCCCACACCAATTGCCATTCCATCTTTAACAACTACAATCGCATTTGATTTTACATATTTTACAACTTTCATTCCTAATTCCATATCAGCTTTTTCTTTTTCAGTAGGTTGTTTTTCAGTAACAACATTCATTTCATCAATCATTTTATTATTTGTTCCTTGAACCAAAATTCCACCATCAACTTTTACATAATCGAATTTATCTTGAGGTTTTGGAGTTTTACATTCGATAACTCTCAAGTTTTTCTTAGTTTTCAAGATTTCCAACGCTTCATCTGTAAATGAAGGTGCAATTACGATTTCCAAGAAGATTTTTTTCAATTCTTCGGCAGTTTCTTTATTAACTTCTCTGTTAAGTGCCACAATTCCACCAAAAATTGATACTGGATCACAATCGTGAGCTTTTTTGTACGCTGTGAAAATATCATCTGCAACAGCCACACCACAAGGAGTTGAGTGTTTTATCGCACAAGCTGCTGGACCATCAAATTCTCCAACCACTTTCCAAGCAATATCCATATCTCTAATATTGTTAAATGACAATTCTTTTCCATTCAATTGCTTAATATCTTTCATGCTTCCATTTTCAGTAGTTGAAACGTAATAAGCTGAAGATTGATGAGGATTTTCTCCGTATCTCAAGTCAAATTTTTTCTCATAAGAAACATTCAAATATTTAGGATAATCTTCTTCTAACAAGAACGCAGAAATTGCCGCATCATAAGCTGATGTCAAGTTAAATACTTTCCCAGCCAATCTTTTTTTAGTTTCATAAGAAACTTTTCCATCTTTTTCCATTTCTTCCATAACTACTGAATAGTCTTCAGTTTCGCAAATAACTGTTACATCTTTAAATGATTTTGCAGCTGAACGAAGCATAGTAGGCCCACCTATATCGATAAATTCGATTTTTTCATCAAAAGTTTTGTCAGTTTGAACTTCTCTAAAGAACGGATAAAGATTAACAACAACATAATCAATTGTTTCAATTCCTTCTTTTTGCAATCGTATCCATGTGCTCTTTATTATCTCTAATCGCCAAAAATTCCACCATGAATATTTGGATGCAAAGTTTTTACTCTCCCATCCAGCATTTCTTTAAAATTCGTAACTTCTGAAACATCAATCACAGAAAGACCATTTTCCTTCAAATATCTGTAAGTCCCTCCTGTTGAAATAATTTCCACACCTTTTTTATCCAAAAACTGTGCAAATTCCAATATCCCAGTTTTATCAAAAAACACTAATCAAAAGCTCTTTTTTTCATTAGGTATCATTCTCCTCCAGTTAAATTTTTCATTACTATATTTTTACCACAATGCCCTAGTTTTTTTATCAAGGCTTGTAATTTGCTTAATCTAAGTATTGCTAACAAATAATTTATCTTTATTTATTCCAACTTTTTTTATTTATTATTTAGCAATCTCTTTAAATTTAATTATAAATTAATTTTCAAATGTGTTGAAAAAAATAAAAAAAGCAAGGTATAATTAAACCGAAAAAGTTAATTTAATATTTTTTTAAGTGTTTTTTTATGAAATTCATTAATTCTTTTTTTAAATTTACTTTGATAAAAAAATATATTTTTAAAAAGATTGGAGTAAAAAAATAATGAAAACTGAAGATGTTGAAAAACAAAAAAATTTAGTAAAAAATTCTAATTGGAATAATAATTGCTCTTGTTCTGGTTATAGGATTTATCATCATAGGTGGTGGTATTTACCAATTTTGTAAGTATGAAAAAAATAAGATAAGCGAGATGGAAAAAGTCCAAAAGGAGCAGGAAAAAAACGACAGTTGGAAAATCAAATGATGGCTTCAGTACAAACTCAGGCTAAAGAAAAATAATAAATCAAGTGAAACCAAAAACCAGTGAAAGCTAAAACTGAAACTAAAGAAGTTGATCCGTATGAAAGAAGATTTACGGCTTCTGATATGAATGATACACTTGTAGAAATTAAAGGTGTAAGAGATGGGAATAAAGTTTTTAGTCCGTGTTTTGGAAGGAAATAATAAAGGTAAAAGAGGATATATTAATTTAAAAGGTTTTCAAAAAAATATAACTAATTCTGCCTTAAGATCATTAATTGGCAGCACTTGGGCAGCAACTGGTGTTAATAACGGAGTTGAGATGGAATACGGTTTGATTCTTCATCATCCTGGTTCAGACATTTATAGTTACAATTTGAATAAAGAATTAATAGATTATAAATTAGCTGGCCATGATTCAGCAGTAAAATACGACTGTGGACGTGATACTGCAAGAAATTTTATACAAAGTTATGACCCTTCAGCTTGTTATTAGATATTAAAAAAATACTCTTACAATAAACTATATCATTGTTTGAGTATTTTTTTTATATTAATCACTTTT
>BNJU01003329.1_pt1 | contig 145639 bp, 144 predicted proteins | sample 8539281 | NCBI WGS metagenome assembly BNJU01 (sample SAMD00202456, study PRJDB9452) | human saliva metagenome | isolation source: human saliva | place: Japan | reverse complement strand
GTGCGGTGGTTTTTAAACCAAAAACCGGGCGGAACTATCGTTCCGCCCGGACGTTTTCTTTTCTTTCTCGCTTCACTGTACCCTGTCGCGAGATTCCCGCACCCTGCCTCGCGGTAAATCTTCCGTCCGCGCTCCGAGAGGCGCACAAAGTAATATTGTCGCGGAGTTCCAGGACAATTGCATCAAAGGCGTCCAGGTACTTATAGACCGCCTCATTGTCGATGCGCACTTTGCCGTCCACAAAAGGCACGCTCCAAGCTGCCGTTTTCCTGCGCCCGGATAAAACGCCGCGAAACGCGGTTTCTAAGTTCGTCAAAGAGCCAATCCAGGGGTCTTCACGGTCGAGGGCGATGTAGCCGAGCAGATTCACCGCCTCTATCATGCGGGCAGCGCTTCTTCCTCATGCTCCCGCTTGTCCTCATCCATCCAAAAAGAGCTTAATCGGCATCTCCGCTCAAACATCTCGACAATCTCTGCGATATCTCCATAGTTCTTTCCTCCGCGCTCTGCGCTCTTGTCTGAAACGCTCTGTTGTCCATTTCATTCTAGCACGCTGCAGCTCAGTTTCCAAGACGGCAGACAAGCCGCAACGAGAAAGCATACGCCTCTCTCCGCGACGAAGCGGAACAAGACCGGGATACGCTTTTCGGCAAGCGAATCTGTATGAACCGCCCCCAAGCTGCGACATGTCCTGCTCTGACTTGTCGATACGACGCATGATACAAAAAGAGCTGTAGAAAGGCTTCTCTACAGCTCTTTTTCTTCGCGGAGAGCATGGGATTCGAACCCACGCACCGGTCACCCGGCCTAACGCATTTCGAGTGCGCCCCTTGAACCGCTGGGTAACTCTCCAGACACCATAAAATTATAGCAAAGCTTGCGCGCTTTGTCACGCAAAACTTTACAGTTCTCAGTTCGGTGCCACGCCGACCTCCGCGCTCTCTCGATTCCAGTCTATGTCTCGCTCGTCTCTCCCGCATTCGCCGGGGCAAACTCTTCCGCCGCGCCGTAGACGGTCTTATCCTTCCCGACAGCGAAGCCAGCGCACTGACCGCCGTACGGCGGGCGCATCTCCCTTCTTCACCTTGCCGACCGGATTGCCGTCCGTACCCGGTCTGTCGCGAAGTACCGCCTCCTCTGCCGTGCAGTAGAGTATTTGCTTGTTCCCGCTGAAGCGGTAGCCGTTCACGATATCCTCCGGCCGCGCCTCCACGGTCCCGCCGCTCGCCGTTGTCTCCGTCTGATGCAGGTCAATGACACTGCTCTCCTCGAGTGTCATTTCCATGGGTTTCTGTTTCCGCAAGCGCTGGGTCCCGCGATTGCGAGTGTAATTCCGATTACAAGCGCTGTTTTATTCCGCTTCAATGGTTCCTCCTCGAGCACGGCTCCCGAATCCGTGTAGAGCACAACCGCCTGTCCAGGGGTCACCGCGCGCTGCGGCATGGGAAAAGCAACCCGAATCTTTCCGTCCGGCAGCACGGTGACCCGACAGGCCGCGCCGCCGTGGTTATAGCGTATCTTGGCGCGGCAATGCAGAATTTCGCCCGCGGGCGGCGGCGCAACGGCCATCCAGTTCACATCTCCCGCGAGCAGTTCTTCCGCGTACACTTCATCCCCCGTGCCGAGTACCACTTCGTTCCGCTCCGGGCGAAGTTCGATCCATACATGGGCTCGCCGAAGGCGATTCGAGCCCTTCCGCTGGCCTACGGTGTAATGCGTGAGACCCTTGTGCTCACCGAGCACCGTTCCGTCCGCCCGCACAAACTTGCCCGGCAGCGCCGTTTCCCCCGTGCTCTCATCGATAAAGTGCGCATAGTCGCCGTCCGGCACAAAGCAGATTTCCTGGCTGTCCGGCTTCGCAGCGACCGGCAGGCCGGCCGCTGCCGCAATGGCGCGCACCTCGGGCTTCTCGTACTCTCCGATCGGCATCAGGGTATGGGCAAGCTGGCGCTGCGTGAGGTTATAGAGCGCATAGCTCTGATCCTTTGCGGCGGTCTTGGAGCTTGCGAGCGCGTAGCGCCCGTTTTCAAGCGTCAGCACCCGCGCGTAGTGACCGGTCGCAATGTAATCCGCCCCGAGCATAAGGCTGCGCGTAAGCAGCGCTTCCCACTTCACATAGCGATTGCAGGCAATGCAGGGATTCGGCGTGCGCCCAAGGCGGTACTCCCGCACAAAGTAATCGATGACATCGCGCTGGAATTCCGCGCGAAAGTTCATCACATAGTAGGGGATGTCCAGCACTTCGGCCACACGGCGCGCATCTTCCACGGCGGAAATGCCGCAGCAACCGCCCTTTTTTTCCACCTCGCACTGCGTCTCGCTCTGCCAGATCTGCATGGTCACGCCGATCACTTCATAGCCCTGCTCCTTCAGGAGATAGGCGGCAACCGAGCTGTCCACACCGCCGGACATGCCGACTACCACCTTCTTACCCATCCGTTCTTCCTCTCCGTATCCTAAAACTCAAAAACTCCAGCCGTCGCTCGGCGTGATGTCCTCGCGGGTCGTTTTGTCTGCTTCCTCTGTCCCGCCGCCCGGCAAAGCCGCATCCTGCGGCTCAGGCTCTCCGGACTCTGACGTGTGCGGCTCGCTGTTATCCGCAGCGTCCGGCATGTTATCCGCAGCGTCCTCGCGCTTCTCTGCGCTCACTTCCGCACGCCGCGCCGCTCTGTATCCATATCCTGCGCCTCCGCATCTCGTACAGTCCGTCAGACGCAGTTTCCGCCGCATCGCGGGGCGCAGTGCGTATGCTGAGTTCCCGCGCAGACTGCGCGCTCTCCGCCTCCTCGTCGCGCACAAGTCCCGCCTGCAGCGCGCGGTAAAAGATGAAGAGATCCAGCACCAGCGCCGGGTAGAGCAAGAGCTCCGTATCGAAGCCCGCAAGATTGATCAATCCTACCAAAATGGTGGAAGTTGCCCTCGCGTACGCCGCAAGCCGGTAGCTCTCCCGTAGCGAAGCGGTACCCGCATCACTCGTGCGATAATCAGCCCGAGTAAGGCCTCAACCATGTTGAAGAAAAAAAGAAGCCGATCAGCGTCACAAAGAAGAGAAAAATGCCTACCAGCACCATAGGCACATAGAGATAGCGCGTGAGCGAGGCAGAACGTCCTTGTTCAAATAGCCCGAGATTTCGTTAAAGCGAGATCTGCTGATACCGACTCCGATTCCCCGTTCCCTCGCTCTGCATGATGAGCTGATTGGCGTCGCCGAGCAACACAACCGACTTAAGCGCCATCAGCGTGCGGGTCTCCTGCGCCTCGAGATTAATCTTATTCTCCGGGCTCGTGTTGATGTCAATGTAATAGTCCGCGCCCTCGAGGTGTAAGCCCTTCGGCATCGAGAGCTTTCCGTTCTCCAGCGTGAAGTCCGGAATGTGCTCATCAGAAGTGACGCACGCCGCCCACGCGAATCCAGGCCGAGCCGACCGGAATCACATAGATCGCGAGGCCAAGTAAACATGCTGAGCATCAGGCGAAAGGCGATAAAATGCCCCAGGCTCCGCCGCAGCAGTTTTCCGTAATCCCGAAGTCGAAAACAGTGCAATTTGAAAAATCTCTGATCATGGTGCCGCATCCTCCTTCAGTTTGTTTGCGCGGTCGATGACGATGGCCGCCGCTTCTCTCACTTCTTCCTCCGTGTTCTCCCGCCGAAGCTGAAGCGGGCGAAGACCTTGCCTCCCGCTCGCTGCATCCCATCGCCAGGAGCACATGGGAGGGCTCCAGCGCGCCGGAGGCGCAGGCAGCTCCCGCGCTCGCCGCAATGCCCGCCTGATCGAGCAGAATAAGCAGGAGTTCCGCCGAGACGCCCGAGAAGCAGAGATTCAAGTGCCCGGGAGGCGCTTCACCGCGCTCCCGTTTTTGCACGACGCCCGGGAATCGCTTCGCGAGCAGCGCGAAAAAGAGTTCCGAAAGTCGGCGTTTTTTTGCCGCGCTCTCCGCAGCGCCGCATGGGTCGCCCGCGCGGCCGCCGCCATGCCGACGATGCCGCGACATTTCTCGGTTCCCGCGCGTCGCCCTCTCTCCTGCGCGCCGCCGTGCAGCAGGGCGCCGACCTCGAGCCCGTGGCGGATGTAGAAAGCCGACGCCCTTCGGCCCGCCGAACTTATGCGCGCTCACCGAAAAGAGATCCGGGAGTTCCTTCCCGAGAAGTTCTCCGAGCGGCAGCTGGCCGTAGACCTGCACGAGATCGCTGTGCAACGGAATATTCCGCTCGCGACATGTTGCCAGCAGTTCCCGGAGCGGCTGCAGGGTCCCGGTCTCATTGTTTGCTCCCATGCAGGAGACGAGCGCCGGTCTTTTTCGAGCAGCGCCTCCACCGCCGTGAGATCCGTTCGCCCCTCCCGCGAAAGCCAGGAGCAGCGCATAGTCAAGGCCCCGCATGCTTTCCGTAGCGCAGCGTCTCAGTACGGCGTGGTGCTCAATCTCCGTGGCAATGAGGAAAGGCTTGTCCCCGCGCTCCCGCGCCGCTTCCGCGACGGCAAGCAGCGCCCAGTTATTCGCCTCGGTTCCCCCGGAGGTGAAATAGAGTTCCTCGGGCAGGCAGCCCAGGGTTTCCGCAAGACTCTGCCGCGCCGCCGCAAGTGCCTGCCGCGCTTTTCTGCCGCTCTCGTAGAGCGCCGAGGGATTGCCGTACAGCTCCGTCAAAAAGGGGAGCATGGCTTCGAGTGCCTCGGGGCGAAGCGCCGTGGTCGCCGCATGGTCCAGATAAATCACGACTTCTCTCCCTCTTCGAGCAGATAGGGTGTCACCTGGTAGACATAATAGTTCAACCAGTTCGTGTAGAGCGTGTTCGCCATATTCCGCCAGGAGAGCGTCGGGCGTCCGCTCGGATCATCGTTCTCGTAATAATGCAGCGGAAGCTTCGGGTTCTTGCCCCGCCCCATGTCGCGCCGATATTCGCTGTCCAAGGTCATGCGGTCGTACTCCGGGTGACCCTGCACGAAAATCTGCCGCCCCTCCTTGTCCGTGATGAGCAGGACGCCCGCCTCCTCGGACTCCGCGAGGATGCAGAGTTCCGGGTGCTTTAAAATATCCTCGCGCCGCACCTCGGTCCAGCGGGAGTGCGGGCAGTTCATATAGTCGTCCATGCTCCGCACAAGCGGCACCGAGTGATGCAGCACCCGGTGCTCGTAGACACCCGAGAGTTTCTCCTTCCGCGGGTACTTCTGAATGCCGTAGTGGTAGTAGAGACCCGCCTGCGCGCCCCAGCAGATGTGGAAGGTCGAGGTGACGTGGGTCTTCGACCATTCCATGATACCGCAGAGTTCCTCCCAATAACTCACTTCCTCATAGGGCAGGTTTTCGACCGGTGCCCCCGTGATGATGAGGCCGTCAAAGTGGCGATGTTTCACCTCATCAAAGAAAACATAGAAATTCGAGATATGACTCTTACTTGTGTGCGTCGCCTCATGCGAACTCGTCATCAAAAAGGTGCAGTCCACCTGGAGCGGCGTGTTGGAGAGCGCGCGGAGCAGCTGGAGCTCCGTGTCTTCCTTGAGCGGCATCAAATTCAAAATCAGGATTTGCAGCGGGCGTATGTCCTGCGCCATTGCGCGTTTCTCATCCATCACAAAGATGTTTTCCTGTTCCAAGATGGCTTTCGCCGGCAAATCGTTTTGAATGCGTATGGGCATCGCTGCACCTCCTGTTCATTGCTGTGTCTCTGAATGCGACAGCTCCCTTAACTCTGCGCAGCGAGGAAATCGGCCTCACTGATGATCGGAATGCCGAGTTCCGCGCCTTTTTGTTTTTGCTTGAGCCGGAAGTAATGTCGTTATTGATGAGCGCCGTTGTCTTCGCGGAAACCTCTCCCGCGACCTTGCCGCCCCGCGCCGTGATATAGTCCTTTAACGCCGTGCGGTTCGGGAACTGTGTGAGGCTTCCCGTGATCACAAAGACCTTTCCGGCGTAGAGCTCGGACGCTGCTCCGGCGCTCGCCTCGGGTTCCAGCGTCACTTCCTTTAGGAGCTCGTCGATAATCTCTTGCTCCGCGGATCCGCAAAGAAATTCACGATATCCGCCGCCATTACTTCTCCGATGCCGTCCACCTCGGTGAGCGCTTCCGCGCTCGCCGCGCAACTGCCGCAAAATCGCCGTGAAAGGCTTTTTGCGAGCACCTTCGCATTCTGTGCACCGACACCCGGAATGCCGAGGCCGTAGACAAAGCGGGACAAGGGCATGCTTCTCGCCTTCTCGGCCGCCTCGATGAGCTTTGCCGCGGAGGCCTCGCCGAACCCCTTCATCGCAGCGATATCCGCCTCCGCACGCTTTAAGTGAAAGAGATCCGCATAGCGGTGGATGAAACCCTCCTGAATCAGCTCTTTTCGAGCGTGGTCTCCGAGGGTCCCTCGATGTGAAAGGCGTCGCGGCTCGTCATCAGCGCAAAGCGCTTCACGCGCTTTAATCGCGCAGTCCGGGTTCACACAGTAGAGGGTCTCCGCATCGTTCTCTTTGCGTATCTCCGTCTCCGTGCCGCAGACCGGACAGTGCGCGGGCGGCTCTGCCGTCCCGCTCTTGGTGAGTTCTCCGCAATCTGCGGAATGATCATATTGGCCTTGTGAGCCCGAATGCGGTCGCCGATGCCGAGCTTTTAAGCCGCGAGCACACTCACGTTGTGGACGCTTGCGCGCCGCACTTCGGTGCCCTCAAGATCCACCGGGTCAAAAATCGCAACCGGGTTAATGAGCCCCGTCCGCGAAGGACTCCACTCGATTTCGCGTAGCACTGTCTCCGCCTGCTCATCCTGCCGCTTGAAAGGCAATCGCGTTTCGCGGAAACTTTGCCGTGCGCCCCAGCGACTCGCCGTACGCGATGTCATCAAGCAAAAGCACGAGGCCGTCCGAGGGAAGTCGTTCTCCGGAATCTTCGCTTCAAAAGCGGAGCACGCTGTCCCGCAGGGTAGCCGCGGTCACGGTCTCGTATTCGACCACCTCAAAGCCCTGGTCGCTAAGCCACGCAAACTGCGCCGCGCAGGGGAGTTGTTAAACTCGACCCCTCAGCCTCCACCAAGGAAGGCATGGAAATAGACGCCGCGCGCCTGCGTCACCGCAGGGTCCAGCTGACGCACCGTGCCCGTGCAGAGGTTTCCGCGGGATTCTTATACTTGCCTCCGTCTCCGGCAGTTCCGCATTGATGCGCTCAAAATCCGAGTAGCGCATCAGGGGCTTCGCCGCGGAGCAGGAGCTCCCCCTTGAGACAGGGATGCGGGCGGCACTTGCGAAAACGCCCGCACGGTTCCTGTCACGAGTTCGCCGATATAGCCGTTGCCGCGCGTCACCGCCTGATAGAGCGCGCCGTCCCGGTAGCGCAGTACTATCGTGAGGCCGTCCATCTTCCAGAAAGCAGGGCCTTCTGCGTTCCGAGCCAGGAAATCAGCTCGTCCACGCTCTTGGTTTTTGTCGAGCGAGAGCATGGGCTGCTCATGGGGTTACCTAGGGGAGCGAGGACAGCACTTCATAGCCGACACTCTGGGTCAGGGGCCCGAGGCACTAATGCCGCTCTCCTCTTCGAGGCGCTTTAATTCGTCATAGGCGCGGTCGTACTCGAAAGTTACTCATAATCTCGCGGCTCTCCTGATAGTGAGCGCGCGCCGCCGAGCAGGGTATCAATCAGGGCCTGCATCTTTTCTCTCAGCTTTTTCTTCCACGATCCCGCCTCCTTTCCGCGGCTCTTAAAATATGCCTTTTGCCGCGCTTCATAGTTTTTCTTGCGCCGCTGCTCCGTGCGCACCGTCTTCGCCGTCTTGCTCTGCTGACTCCGCGGCTTCTCCCGAAGCAGGGCAAGCAGAGATCTTAAGCTCGATGCCGTCACATTGCGGTAGGCACCGCTGTGCAGGTTATTCAGGCGTATGTTCGCTGATGCGGATGCGCTTTTAGGGCTGATCACGTGAAAAACCGCAGGCCTCGCACATGCGGCGAATCTGCCGGTTTAATCCCTGCGTCAGAGTGATGGCAAAGCTCGTCTTATCCCGCGGCTCTACCTTGCAGGGCAGGGTCGTGACCTGCAGTTCCTCAAGGTGCACGCCGCGGCGCAGCTTGTCCAGAAAACTCTCGGTCAACGCCTTGTCCACGCGGACAATGTACTCCTTTTCATGCCCGTTTCTCACAGCGCAAAATTTGGTTCACGAGTTCGCCCTGATTCGTGAAGCAGAAAGTCCCTCCGAGTCCTTGTCAAGCCGCCCGATCGGGTAAATACGCTCCGGGTACTCGAGCATGTCCACGATATTCGGCGCGCGGTCGTTGTCCGTCGTCGTGCAGACCCACCGACCGGCTTGATTCACCGCGATCAAAAATCTTCTTTTTGGAGGCCAGCTCCTCGACCGCGCCGACCCGCTTGCCGTTTACCTTGACTTCCATGCCGGCAGAGACCAGCGTCCGAGTTCCGCCGCCTCTCCCGCGACCGTCACCTTGCCGGCCGCAATGAGCCAGTCCGCCTCACGGCGCGAGCAAACGCCCGCCGCACTCAAGAACTTGTTGATGCGCATTCCCTCGCTCTGATTCACTGTTCTCCCCTCCGGCGCCGATTCACGCCTCTGTTATACCGCTGTAACACAATTATAAAGCCAAAAGCGAGGCCTATTCAGTCAGGTTTAGCGCTCTCCCCGCGCGCAAGCAAGGACCGGAGCTAACGCCCAGGTCGCTGGCAATCTCGAAAACTCCGATTTTACTCGATGAACATCGCATCCCCGAAGCTGAAGAAGCGGTAGCGCTCCCTCACCGCCTCGCGATGAGGCATGCAGAATTTTTCTCTCGCCCGGCGAGGCGCACTGACCAACGCGTGACCAGTGTGGACTCGGGGAGATGGAAGTTGGTAATCAGGCAGTCCAGAAATGCGGAAGCGATAACCGGGGTAGATGAAGATTTTGGTGTAGCCGCTCTCCGCGCGCAGTGTTCCGTCCTCATTCGCCGCAGATTCGAGGGTGCGGCAGCTCGTCGTGCCGACACATACAATGCGACCGCCCGCCGCCTTTGCGCGGTTCACGGCCTCTGCGGCTTCCTCGCTCACCACATAGAACTCCTCGTGCATATGGTGCTTCAGAATGTCCTGCTCCTTCACCGGGCGGAAGGTGCCGAGTCCCACATGGAGGGTCACACGCACAATGATAATGCCCTTCTCCGCAAGACGCTTTAAAAGCTCCTCGGTAAAATGAAGTCCCGCCGTCGGCGCCGCCGCACTGCCCTCGTGCGCCGCATAGACCGTCTGGTAGCGGTTCTTGTCTTTTAACTGATGGTGGATGTAGGGGCGGCAGAGGCATCTGTCCGAGTTCATCCAGGATTTCCTCAAAAGACACCCTCGTGGGAAAAAGCGCACAAAGCGATTTCCGTCCTCGGTCTGTCCCACAATCTCGCCGATGAGTTTCCCTGCGCCGAAGCTGATCTTCGTTCCGATGGGGCACTTTCTGCCGGGCTTCACCAGGGTCTCCCAGGTTCTGTCCTCTTTCCGCGTGAGAGCAGAACCTCCACCTTTGGCTCCCGTGCCCACCTTTTCGCCGATGAGGCGCGCCGGGATTACCTTCGTGTCGTTTAAGACCAGACAGTCGCCGGGTTTTAAGTACTCTGTGATATCCCGGAAGTGTCTGTGCTCAATTTCACCGCTCTCCTTGTGCAACACCGCGAGGCGCGAGGCTCTGTCCTCGAGCGGATCCTGTGCAATCAGTTCCTCCGGCAACTCGTAGTAAAAATCTTTTAACTCCATCAGCCTTCCGTCCCTTCCGAAGCCGCGGCGCCGGTCTCCGCCGCCGTTTCCGCCGGGCAGCGCTCTCCGCGCTCGTCTCTGCGGACTCCGTGCCTGCTCGGCCGGGAATTTCAATGACCGCATCGGTCACCGCCTCGGTGCTCTCCTCTTCTTCCGCATCTGCGGCTGCGGCTGCGCCGCCGCCCGCACGGAGTTTCTGGTAGAGCGAACCGAGCTTTGCATCGCTCCGATTGCCTTCGCGAGGCGCTGTGCGGTAGTCGTTGTTCATCTTCTTGACCGCCTCCTGCCCTCAGCCGCCTTGACCGCAGCCGTCTCTGCCTCGTTCAGCATCTCATCCGTCTTCATCCGAAGACCCTCATCGGTCTTTACGATGTGAGGCGCGGAGCAGGACCAGCGCCGGGGTCTGAATCTTGCGGAACCAAGCCTGGGTCTCGATGTAGGCGATATAGCTTCCGCTCTCCACCCCGGAATCACATAGATTGAGGTGTTCTCAAAGGACTCATAGAGCTTCTTTTCGCCGCCATCTGCTCCTTTAATTTTTGCAGCCCCTCTTCGTCGGAGGTCCGAAAAATCCGATAGAGCTCCTCTGCATCGCCCTGGGCCCGCGCCGTCAGATAGTCCTGCACCAGAGTATGAATTTCCGTGTCCGAAGTCTTTTCGGGTGTGGCCGACGCATAATCGTAGCCTGCCGCCTCCGCCTTGCTTTCTTTCGGCTTTGCCGTCTTTTTGTGATCCAGCGCGAGATCACAAGAATCAGAATGAGCGCAGCAAGCGGCAACAGGAGAAATCGCCCGAAACGCTGCAGGGTGAGCTCATCGATTCCAAAGATCTTTCTGTTCTTTTCGTAACGCACTCGTTTATCCTCCCTTGTAATCCTACCATTTTAGCATGATTTTAAGGGAGACTCCAGTCCACAATTTTTATCTCGCAACGCTCTGTATATCTGAATGCAATCCTCCTTCACGGAAGCAGATTGTCACACAGCGCAGCAGCTACGCCAAACGCAAAGGCACAAGCCGCCGTCAGGGAGTAAGCACAGGGGCAAATACTCGGATTTTCCTCTTTTTGCTGAACATAGCTTGCGCATCAGTTTGCACTGCGGCGCAAAAAAAGAAAGCCCGTTTCCGGGCTTCTCTCGGTCTGTGTCTGGCGGGATTCAGACCCGCGACCTTCAGAGTCAGGTCTGACGCGCTATCCAGCTGCGCTACAAACACAAAAGTACTCTACTACTATACTCTGTTTTTGTGTCGCAGGGCAAGGTTATCTTTTAGCCCCGCCGATTGCGCTTATGCTCCGCAGGTTTCTCAATTTACCCGCGACGGCGCGCTGTACCTCAGCCGCCTTCTCCCGGCTCTCAGGGGTCGCTGCGAAGGCGCAGTACCTCTCCATGCGGTCTCTGAGCCGCGCTGCCTCCTCGAAGTTGAGTTCGGCCGCCGCCTGGCTCATCTTCTTCTCGAGCTCCTTCGAGAGACGACGCAGTTCCTCGTCGCTCATGGACTCCGGATCCTTGTCCCAGTGCTTTTGGTCCGCAATGACGGCTTTGGTCATCATAATCACATCTCGAACCGCCTTTTTGATGGTGGTCGGTGTGATGCCGTGTGCCTGATTGTAGGCCTCCTGAATCGTGCGGCGGCGCTCCGTCTCCGAAATGGCGCGGCGCATGGAGTCCGTCATGTTATCGGCATACATAATCACGTGCCCCTCGGCATTTCTCGCCGCACGGCCTATGGTCTGCACGAGCGAGGTCTCCGAGCGCAGGAAGCCCTCCTTGTCGGCATCCAGAATCGCGACCAAAGAAATCTCCGGGATATCAAGACCCTCGCGGAGCAGATTGATGCCGACCAGCACATCGAACTCATCGAGGCGCATGGCGCGGATGATCTGCGCGCGCTCAAGGTGTCAATGTCCGAGTGCAGATAGCGGACGCGCACGCCGACCTCGCGGAGATAAGCTCGTCAGAGTCCTCCGCCATGCGCTTGGTGAGCGTCGTGACCAGGATCTTATTCTTCTTCTCAATCTCTTTGTTGATTTCGCAGAGCAAATCGTCAATCTGGCCCTCGACCGGGCGCACCGAAATTTCGGGGTCCAGAAGACCGGTCGGACGTATCAGCTGTTCCGCGCGAAGCAGCTCGTGCTCCGCCTCGTAGCGACTCGGTGTCGCCGAGACAAAAACATCTGGTTCATGCGCTCCTCGAACTCCGTAAAGTTCAGGGGACGGTTGTCCATGGAACTCGGCAGGCGGAAGCCGTACTTTACCAGCGTTGACTTTCGCGCAAAGTTGCCGTTAAACATGCCGCCGATTTGCGATATCGTGATATGGCTCTCATCGACAATCGTGAGAAAGTCCTTTCGGAAAATAGTCAATCAAGGTAAACGGCGGTTCGCCCGGCTTCTGCTCCGTCAAAAAGCGGGTGTAGTTCTCAATGCCGGAACAAAAACCCGTTTCCCTTAACATCTCGACATCGTAGTGCGTCCGCTCTTCAATGCGCTGCGCCTCAGAGCTTATCCTCGCTCTTTAAGAGCTTCACATAGTCCTCGCATTCGGCGAGTATCTCCCGAGCCGCACGCTCGATCTTTTTCGCGCGGCACCACGTAGTGGTTCGCCGGGTAAATCGAAATGTGAAGCACCTCCGCGAGCGGGTTTCCGGTCAGCACATCTGTCTCCGTGATTTTATCGATCTCGTCGCCGAAGAACTCCACGCGGTAGGGCAAAGCTTATCCTGATCCGCCGGAAAAAAATCTCTATCACGTCGCCGCGCCACGGAAGGTGCCGCGGTGAAAGTCGAGGTCATTTCGGCTGTACTGGATATTGATGAGCTCTGCGATGACCTCATCCCTATCCTTCTCCTGTCCCCGGGCGGAGACTGACCATCATGTTTTTATAGTCCGTCGGGCTGCCGAGGCCGTAAATGCAGGAGACACTCGCGACAACAATCACATCCTCCCGCTCGAGAAGGGCGCTCGTCGCCGAATTTCGCAGCCGGTCTATCTCTTCGTTGGTCGCGGCATCCTTCTCGATGTAGGGTGTCCGTCTGCGGCACATAGGGCCTCCGGCTGGTAGTAGTCGTAGTAGGAGACAAAAGTACTCCACCGCATTCTTCGGGAAGAACTCCTTCATCTCGCTGTAAAGCTGCGCCGCGAGCGTCTTATTGTGGGAGATGATGAGCGTCGGCTTCTGCAACTCTTGAATCACATTTGCCATCGTGAAGGTCTTACCGGAACCCGTCACGCCGACCAGCGTCTCAAACTGATTGCCCTCCCGAAAACCTTCGACCAGTTGCCGTATGGCCTGCGGCTGATCTCCCGTCGGCTGAAACTCGCTGTGCAGTTCAAATTTCATCTTCTTCCCCCGCTCCGCTGTCTCACCGCTCTCTGCTTCACCGCTCTGCTCTCCCGGAGGAGGCGATGTACGGCATAGCTGTTCTTTAAGGACTGGGGCGTCACCTCGCCCGCAATGCCCGCTTTTTGCCCGTAGGCGCGTATCATCTTCCACACACCCTGACGGCTCAGTGCGCCGCCGCTCAGATTAAAGAACAAATGCTCCTCTTCCGCCTCTTTTAAGAGCAGCGGACGTCCGGACTCCAGATACGAACAGAGTGCTAACCTCAACTCCTCGTCAAAGGAGACCACGCGCTCCTGCCCCCGCGACTGTTGCCGCACATAGCCGATTTGCACATCCACATCCTCGGTCTTCAGCGCAATGAGTTCCGAGACACGAGTCGGTCGCGCAGAGCAGACCGAGCATCGCGCGGTCGCGCAGTTGCTTCGCGCTGCTTCCCTCGGTCTCGCGAAGAAAGCTGCGAATCTCCTCTTCCTCAAGAATATAAGGATCCCTTCTCTCCTGACGCGGGCGTCGCAGTCCCTCGGCCGGCGAGGCTTCCAGATGCCCCGCCGCCGTCTCATAGGCAAAAAAAGCGCGAATGGAAGCCGCCGCACGGTTAATGGTCGCCGGCGAAAAGCCTTCGCGCTCCAGCCATAGCAAATAGGAATTCAAACGCAGTTCGCTGACCGTCGAAAGGGAGCTTATGCCCTCCTGTCGGAACCACGCAAATAACTTCTTTAAATCACGCTCATAGAGAGCAGCGTATTCTCTGCCATGTGCCGCTCTTCTCTGGTGAGCGCAAAAACCCCCTCAAAGCTTCTTCCATCTCATCGCCCCCTCACCCCTCTATCGTCCCCTAAGTATAGCCATAGCAAGGGCAAAAAGCAAACCGCGCGAAGCCCGCTTTTTGCGGCTTTCGCGCAGTTTTTTTCGGCATACTCCAAAAATGTAGTGCTTTCTTTTATGTAAACCTCATATCTTGCGCTTTTTGTTCTTATTTTTCGTACGCGAGAAATCGACATATTTTTTTAAACTTCCTTTTTCCGCTTTACGAGTTTCCGCACAAGAATCCGACGCGGTGTCATCCCTGGGTTGACTGCGACCGATTCTTCCCGCTATGTAATACTAGGGACCCCACCGGAAGAAGTCTATACAGCAACACCCGGGCGCCGTCACTTACCGGCGCTTCCGGGTGTCTCGTAAGGTTCTGTTTTATTTGCTCTGCTTCAGTGCGTAGGCCGTGAGACCCGGCAACGGTCTTTCCGTCCCGTATCTCACCGCGGTAGATGCGCGCAATGAACTCCGAGGCTCGTAGGCCTGAACGCTAATCTCCTCATCAGGGGTCCAAGTGCTGTTCCCCAGGTAAGAGCTCCCGCGCGACAAAGATATCAATCTCCTCGTCGCAAAAGGCAACTGTCGTGTCGATACGAATCAGAAACTCCAGCGCCTCCGGGGCTCTCTGCCCTGCATGCCGGTCTCCTCCGCAAGTTCGCGAAAGGCACAGAGCACGCGCGGCTCATCTGGGCTATCCACCTTACCGGCGGGAAGTTCCAGCGTAAAGCGATCCAGCGCATTTCCGGTACTGGCGCACCATCAGGATGCGTCCGTCCGCCAGACCGGCACCACCGCTGCCGCACCGTCGTCGATGATGTAGTCCCAGACCGCCTCTCGGCCGTTGGCCTCCACGAAAATCGATAGACCTTCAGTATGGTCCCCTCATGAGCGAGCTCGCGCTTTTTCCGTATCACCTTGCCGGGCTCGCGCGCCGCATCCGCCATGGCTTTAGTACTGATCCTTGTTGGTGAGGTTACCGTGCGCCGCATCCTCGCTGTACACCGGGCGTCGTGGTCGTATCGTAGTTGTAAACCGTATCGCTTGAGCTCCAGCGACCTCGTTGCCGCTCAGCGTCGCCTCAAACATCATCTTGTTCTCGATAATCTTCTTTAGGGAGCTGTAGCGGCTCGTGCCGTTGACGCGGACCGTGCTTCTGTAAGCCGGAATCGTGAGTGCAATCTCGGTTGCGACCGGGACGAAGGATGGTCTCGGAGGTCGAGTTGTCTGCGTTGATCTTGCGGAGACGCTGTCCCGAAGCATATAGTGGTTGCCCGCAGCGTCGCTCAAAGCGCACCGAGTAGCCGGGAATCCTTTGCGGAGCTGCCGTCCTTCGCGGTCTTGCGGACCGGTGCGGATTACACCGCGGCTTGCATTGTTCTCCGCCGTCAGCTTGCCGACACTCGGAGCTCGATGACATCGCCCTTCTTGATGTTCTGAATCTCTTCGCTCGTCTTGAACGCCGTGTCAAAGAGGAGACCTTCACATTGTAGGTGTTTGCCGCCTCATCGAAGCTCGCATCCGTAATCTTAAAGATACGGGTGCCGCCGATGCGGTACTGCGGACCGCGCTCTCGCCCTGATCCTTCACATTGCCGCTCGCCTGCTGTGCCGCCTTGGTGCTCGGCTGGCCGTCCCAGTAGCCGTTCACATCCACCTTGTAGCCGTCCGGCGTGACCTGGCTCGTGAGCCAAGTGCTGTCGCTCGTCATATAACGCCACTGACCGGTCTTATCCTGCTTCCATGCAGCAAACGCCGTGGTGCTCATCGCAAAGGTCAGCGCCGTAGCCGCCGCAACTGCAAAAATTTTTCTCATGTTTGATATCCTCCTGTCAATCACCGACCCACGCCGGTACTGCCCGCATTATAGCGGACAAAGCGCCTTAACTCAAGGAAAGTTTCAGAGATTGTAAGACCTCTTCCTGTTTCGTAAGAGTTTTGCAAGCTTAAGCCCACAGAAACTTCACAATTTTACGCAAGCAAAACAGGAGGGCGTTTCCGCCCTCCTGTCGCCTGATAGTATGTTCATTTCGAAATGATGATACTTAACTAATGCAGTCGGAATTGGTTGGTAGCGATGATCTGCTTGATGTTGTTGTTGCCGTCAAGCACAACCTTGAAGCCGTCGCCGTCAACCTTGGAGCCGCTCTTCACAACCGTACCGGAAACGTTGACAACAACGTAGTCGCCGGTAAGAGCTCTAAGATCTTCGCCGTCCGTATCAACACCGGTGTTGGTGTAGATAACATCGCCCTTGTTAGCCTGGCCGATCTTCTTGCTAGCATCGACACCGGTCAGTCCAAGATCGGAGATGAGCTTGCTGACAGTGATCTTCTCAAGCGTGGTCTTGTTGACAACCTCAATCTTGTTGTCAGCATCAGCCGTGAGAGCATACCGCCGAGTGGTACTTCTTCTCGCTCATGCCGGTGACACCCTGGCCCTTCTTGGTGCCGCCCTTCTTGAAGCTGAAGCTGAAGCTCTCGCCGTCAAGAGAAATCTTCTGCGTACCGGTCTTCATGGAGCCGTCCTTATCCTCGTTATCAGAGAAGTAGTAGAACGCCCAGTCGCTGCTCATGTTGCGAGCGGTCTCCATGAATTTATCCTGGCTGTCGTACTTGTTCTCATCATCCGCGTACTCGTAGATGGTGTTGCCATCGGTGCGAAGCAGTGCAAGGCCGTAAATCATGCCGCCCTTAAGGTCGAATGCATACTTCTTGCCCTTGATGGTCTTGATCTGGCCGGCATAGAGGTTGCCGTTGCCGTCTGCATAGTACCATCTGTCGGTACCGTTGTCGTAATCAGCATAGTTGAGGTAGTAACCCGGAACAACCTTGAACCAGCCCTTGGTGAAGCGAGCGCCGTCTTCCGGAGAAGAAAGTACATGAAGTCCTTCGCATAGGAAGCGGTAGCGGTCGACTCAGCGTTGTTGCTGGAACCTCTTCTGCTTGCGTTCTGGTAGGGTAGCAGCGCCGAGGGCTGTTGTTGTGCCAGTCAGCGATCATGCGGCCGTACTGATCGAAGCCGTACTTTCTGCCGTTGATGGTCTTGTTGGTGCTGCTGGTCTGCTTAGCGCCGGAAGCCTTGAAGTAGAACCAACGAACCTGGTCGGAATCCCAGTAGGAATCGCCCGGCTGCTCGTCCTCAGCGTCAGCAACGTCGCTCAGAGCGATCTCTCTCCAGCCGATGCTCATAGCACCGTCGTTCTCGTCGCCGAAGTAGTACTCAGCCTCCTGGTACGCGTTGTCATCGTAATCCGTGACACCGTCGTCCTTCTTAACCCAGCCGTACTGCATCTTGCCGTCCTCATCGAAGCAATAGGTCTTGCCGTTGATGACTCTCTTGAAGATGGTGCCGGATGCGTGGCTGTTCTTGTAAGCCTTACCGTTTGCCTGGAAGTAGTACCACCAAACATCCGGCTGGTTGTCTTCGCCAGCGCTCTCGTTGTCGATAGCAACCCAACGGTTACGAACCATTGCGCCGTTAGCGTCAACGTAGTAGTAATCGTCGTTGTCCTCGATCAGGCTGTCGGTAGCCATGTTGCCAGCGTCGTCAAGGTAGAAACGGTTGTCGCCGGAGTACTCCCAGCTGTTTGCAACCTTCTCACCTGCTCTGTTGTAGTACACCCAAGTTCCGTCCTCTTCCTGCCAGCCGGTAGCTGCGAAAGAAGTCATGGATGCACCGATCGCAAGAAGCGCCGCTGCGGAAACGATTGCAGCAATTTTGGTCTGCTTTCTCATAATAAATGCACTCTCCTTTTCACTGTTGTTTTGAAACCACTGAAATCCCTAATTGCGTACGAAGAGATTTTACCGCTCTTTGGCGCAAAAATCAACTTACAAATGCCTTACAGCAGTTCCTCTCTTTCTTACAGTGCACAGTATAGACCTAAGTTCGCAAAATTTCCATACCTTTTTCTCTGGCTATTTTCTTACGGAAATATTACAAACCTTCGTTTGCCCTTGTAAATTGTACGGATTTGAGTACAATCCTTGTTTTTCATGCCCGAAACTGTGGATAAGTCTTCTCTGTCAACGTTTTTTACCGCGTATTCTCCACAGCTCCGTCTATTTGATTTTTTTTCGCACAGGCGCGTTTTTGCATGCCCGGCGCTGCGTTTTTGCCTTCGCTCTCCTTCCCGTACCTCCTGCCCGCAGCTCTTCTTTGTCTCTTTTCTGTTTCTTTTTGCTACATCTCCTTTCCGCCAGCCGCATCTTTCTGCCTTCATTGTTACGGCGGGCACACTTCTCGGCTGTGCTCTGCGTTTTCCTTGCCATCCGTTTCTTCCGCTTCTTTTTTCTTGCGATGCTTGCGCTTTCCCTCCGCCCTGCTATACTGTTCATATATTTAAATTATCATCTCTATATGAACACACTCTCTCGCAAGGAGGTTTTTGCCATGACCGATAAACTTGCCCTGCTCCTCCGGGAGCTCTCAAACGAACCAGCCTCACCCAGCGCGCCCTCGCTTCCCGCGTGCGCACTTCGCTCGGCAGTGTAAACGCTCTGCTTTCGGAGGCGAAGAGCGCCGGTCTCCTCAACGAAGACGCCTCGCTGACCCCGGCCGGACAGAAGTATCTCGAACCGCTTTCGGGTGGACGGTGCCGTGATTTTGGCGGCCGGTTTCGGCTCTCGCTTCGTTCCGCTCACCTACGAACGCCCGAAGGGTCTCCTCAAGGTAAACGGTGAGCGCATGATAGAGCGCCAGATTCGGCAGCTCCGTGAAGTTGGCATCACCGATATCACCCTCGTGGTCGGCTATTTAAAAGAAGCCTTCGAGTATCTGATCGATCTCTACGGCGTAAAGCTCCTCTATAACCCCGATTTTTCGACCATGAACAATATTTCCTCGGTTTATCATGCTGCCTCCCTCTTTGAGGGGCGCAACATGTATCTCTCTCCTCCGACAACTGGATGCGGGAAAATCTGTTTCACACTTACGAGCCGGGCAGCTGGTACGCAGCGGTTCATGTGAGCGGAGAGACCCGGGAGTGGGTGCTTCACTATAATAAGAAAGAAGTGATTACCGGGGTAGAGGTCGGCGGTCGCGATGCGGATGTCATGTACGGCCCGGTTTATTTGTCCCGCGCGTTTAGCGCCGCACTGCTTCCGGCGCTGAAAGAGGCCTATCGCACACCCGGAAAAGAGCAGTACTACTGGGAAAATGTCTACCTGGATTTGCTCGCCGCAAAGAAGGCACCGCCGCTCAGCGTGAACTTGCAGCCGGACGGTGTCATTTACGAGTTTGAAAACCTGGAAGAGCTCCGCGCTTTCGACGCCTCCTACCGCGACCACTCGGACAGCAGGGCCATGGCTCTGATCTCCGAAGTGTTTCAGGTCCCCGAGTCTCAGATTACCGGCATCGAATGCCTAAAAGCCGGCATGACCAACCGCTCCTTCTTATTCCGCATCAAGGGCAAGGCCTACATCTGCCGCATTCCGGGCGAGGGCACCGAAAAACTGATCGATCGCCGCGCAGAGGGCGAGAGCTACCGCGCCATTGCCCCGCTCGGGCTCGCGGAGGAACTCATCTACTTCAATCCCGAGAACGGCTATAAGATTTCGGTCTACTACGAGGACGCGCGGAGTGCGGACCCCGAGTCCGAAGCAGATCTCCGCGCCTGCATGGAGGTCCTAAAGAAGCTGCACCGTGCGCCCTGCCGCGTGTCCCAGCGCTTTGACCTCGGTGAGCGCATTGCCTTTTACGAGTCCCTCTGCCTCGAGAAAGGAGAGATTCCCTTCCTCGACTACGCGGAAGTGCGTGAAAAAATGAACTGCCTGCTCAGCTGGATTCACGGCTTACAGCGGCCCGAGACCCTCTCGCACATCGATCCTGTCTATGCAAACTTTCTTTTTACCGGAGAGGGCATACGGCTCATCGACTGGGAGTACGCCGGCATGGCGGATCCGCTGATTGACTTTGCGATGGCGACCATCTATGCGGAAAAGGATTTTGCCTACGCGAAACGCCTGCTTGACTACTACGGCGACACCGGAGAAACACCCGAGCGTTCGCTGCAGCTCGTCATCGCCTACATGGCGCTCGGCGGTTTTCTCTGGGCACTCTGGGCAGTCTACAAAGAGGCCCTCGGCGTCTCCTTCGGCACCTATCCGCTCACACAATACCGCTACGCAAAAGAGGGCTATGCCTATCTTGCGAAAACTGTCAAAGAACTGTAAGGATTCTTCCCCCCGCGGAAGCTTTCTCGCACTTCAAATAAATGTTACAATGGAGAAGATTCGGTTCAAAGTTAACGAGAAGGAGGACTTTTCATGAAACGCAAATATCTCGCTGCCGCAGCACTCCTTGCGGCACTTGCGCTCACCCCGGCAATGAACAGCTTTGCCGCGAGCGGCTGGACTTCCGAAAACGGCAACTGGGTGTATTACGACAACAGCGGCAACCGCCACAAGGGCTGGATTCAGACCAAGGACGGTTACTACTATATGGACACTTCGAGCGGTGTTATGCTCAAGGGCTTCCAGAAGATTGACGGCAAGTGGTACTACTTCAGCAGCGACGGCCTCATGCAGACCGGCTGGATCAAGGACGAGGGCAAGTGGTATTACTGCCTCGAGGACGGTGTCCTCGTGCAGGAGAACTGGCTCAAGGTCGGCGACAACTACTTCTTTATGCGCGGCACCGGCGAACTTGCGGTGGGCTGGCGCTATATGAACAACAGCTGGTACTACTTCAAGGCGGACGGACGCTGTGCATTCAAGTGGATGAAGATCGGCAACGATTGGTACTGGATGGGCACGGACGGCAAGATGAAGACCGGCTGGCAGCAGATTGACGGCATCTACTACTACTTCGGCCAGGACGGCAAGATGAAGTCCGGCTGGCTCTCCGACGGCACCAACCGCTACTACATGGATCCGGAGAGCGGCAAGATGGTCCACAACTGGAAGCAGATTAACAACGCGTGGATGTTCTTCGATGCGAGCGGCCACATGATGACCGGCTGGATCCACGTGAACGACCACTACTACTACCTCGGCACAGACGGCAAGATGGTCAGCAATACGACCCTCACCCTGAACGGCGTGAGCTATACCTTCGACGGCAACGGTGCTTACACCGGAAACGAGAGCGTTCCGGCAACCGAAGTGAGCATCTACAAGGAGCCGAAGCAGGAAGCAGAGACCGCGAGCGCGAGTACCGGCGGCAAAAAAGGCCTTCCGAGCGACAAGACCACAGGCCCCGGCGTAAAGAAGAACTGAGGCTCTCATGCGGAGAACGGTAAAACGGCTCTCAGCCGCAGCGCTGAGTGCCACCCTGCTCTTTTCTCTGCCTGAGCGCCTACGGCGCAAATAAGCTGACCCGCCAATCGAAGGGCACCTACCGTCTCTTTGACGGAAGTGCCACGATTGACGGCGTTAAGCACCGCGGTGTGGATGTGAGTCACTGGCAGGGCGATATCGACTGGCAGAAAGCCGCTGCGGATGATGTGGACTTTGTGATGCTCGGCACCCGCTACAAAGGGGACACCGACCCGAAGTTCCGTGAGAACGCGGACAATGCCGTCAAGGCAGGCGTCAAACTGGGCGCCTACATATACTCCTATGCGACCACACCCGAAGAGGCGGCAAAGGAGGCGGACTTCATTCTGAAGCTCGTCAAGGACTATCCCATCTCCTATCCGATTGCCTTCGACGCGGAAAAACGAAAAAAACGCTCGGCTCTCTCGAAAGATCAGATTACCGAGATTGTACACACCTTTTGCAAGAAGATCAGCGATGCGGGCTACTACCCCATACTCTACGCGAACGACTACTGGTTGCAGAACAAGCTCGACATGAACGCTCTCTCGCAGTACCCGGTCTGGGTTGCGGCCTATGAGCGCATGCCGAAGTACGACCGCTATGTCATGTGGCAGGGCACGGACTCCGGCAGTGTGGCAGGTGTGCAGGGCAATGTGGACATTGACCTCCAGTTCGTGGACTTCTCGGACAAGATTCCGGCGGACAGCTGGAAAAAGTTCGACGGTGTCTGGTACTACTATCAGAACTACCGCATGCAAAAGAACGCGCTGATTTTTGACGGCAAGGCCTCCTACTATATGCAGGACGACGGCACCGTGTTCACCGGCGGCTTCAAAGAGGTCGATGGTTCCAAGCGCTACTTTGATCCCGCAAACGGCAAGATGCGCATCGGCTGGCAACAGATTGACGGAAAGTGGTATCACTTTTCCGAAAGCGGCGCACTTCAAATCGGCTGGTTCTCCGACGGCGGCAAGTTCTACTACGCAGGCCCGGACGGCTCGATGCAGACCGGTTGGCTGGATGACAGCGACAGCCTCTACTACCTCAATAAGGACGGTTCGATGCAGACCCGTTGGCTCATGCTCGAGGGCAACTGGTACTTCCTCGGCGACGACGGCGTCATGGAAAAAGGCCGGCAGACAGTCGATTCGCTCAACTACTACTTCGGCGCGGACGGCGTGATGCGGACCGGCTGGCAGAAGCTAGACGGCAAGTGGTACTTCTTCGGACAGAGCGGTGTCATGAAGACCGGTTGGGCAGAGGACAGCGGCAAGTGGTACTACTTTGATGCAAACGGCGTCATGCAAAACGGCTGGCAGCAGCTTGGCGGCAACTGGTACTACTTAAACGGCAGCGGCGCCAGCGAAGACAGGCTGGGTGCAGGACAGTGGCAAGTGGTATTACTTTGACGCGAACGGCGTCATGCAGAAGAGCTGGCAGAAAATCGGCGGAAGCTGGTACTACTTAAACGGCAGCGGTGCCATGAAGACCGGCTGGATACAGCCTGACGGCAACTGGTACTACTTGGGAAGCGACGGCGTGATGCGGAGCGGCGTCACCGACGTTGGCGGAACGCTCTACGCGCTCGGCGGCAACGGTGTTCTTCTCAGCAATACCGAAATCGACTACGGCGAAAAGCACTGGAGCGTCGGCGCTGACGGCGCAATGACGGAAGTACCCAAGAACGCACCCGCAAGCGGAAACAACGAAAGCGCGGAACAGCTCACCGTCTCCGCAGGCGCAAAGATCGGCAAAGCGCCCAAGACGGAGAGCCGCGCCGTACTTTCCGCCCCCGCGGAAGAAACGCAGGCAGAGCTCAAGGTTCCGACCGAAGAAGTTCCCGTGCTCAATGTGAGCGCTCCTTCGCGGCGTGCCAGTGTGGGGCACGCGCCCGGGGAATAAGAGAATTTAAAATCAGACAAAACAGAGAGAGGGAAGCGACGATTGCCGCTTCCCTCTTCTTCTCTTTTCCATCCCGCAAATCGATTTCTTCTCTGTGTCAGAACAGCAAGGCCCGCTGTAACACTGTCAATGACACCACGAGCAACAGCACCAAAACACCCAGCACTTTTTTCCACACGCGCTTTGTTCCCAGGAGCCATCCCAATCCGACTGCGAGCCCGCCGATGAGGCAAAGCCATGACTCCGCGCCCTCGGAAAGTTTCGGAATCACCTTTAACATGGACAGGATATCAATCCCTATTACCAAGGTCAAAATACCGTCCGCCAGTTTTTCAATCCTTTGGGCTTTTTTTTCATCCATAATTCTGCCTCCCTGTCAATGCAGTCGATATGACCTTTGCTTTCTTCAGGCAGCCGTTTTCATCATATTCCCCTGCCAAATCCGCGCGCAACGGTAATCACAAGCATCAGAGCTGCTACAAAGCACGCAATCCCCGCCGCCTTCTCCCACTTTGCCTTAGCACCCCAGCACATTTGAATTCCTGTCACGAAGACCAGTAACAGCATGCTAAGGTTCCATGAGGCCTCGGAACGAGGAATCACCGCAAAGCTCTGCAATCCCATCAGAATCGCTATCAACGCCAAGACTCCCGATATGATTCTTCTCCCAAGCAAAAGCTTCTTGTCACTCATTTAGCACCTCCATTTCATACCTCTGTACACCTGTCGATTATGAATACCAAAAATTCGTCGCCCGCACATAATAGATGAAAAACAAGGTCAACGGAATCAGCAAGAGAAATATCACGCCGAGTACCTTTTGCCATTTCGGCTTGTTTCCCCAGAGGAAATAAAACCCAAGCAGCAGAAAAACAACAACCGCTCTCTGCACGACATATTTTGAGGAATCCCCAGGAATGATATGAAAGTTCATCATAAAATGTACTGCGATATCCAGACTAATCAAACCTCTGAGAAGGGAATCCACCGTTCGAATTGTACGCTCGCTGATCTGAACACTCGGTTTCTCTGTCTTCATCGATGTTACCTCCTTTGAATTTATCTGATATCTTTATTATATCAATTAGCACTCCTTAATCAATTACAGCCCCCTTACTGTTTTATGAATCTACGCTTACAAAAAGCGCCCCGCCCGGTATTCGCCGGGTGAGGCGCTTTCTTCTCTTACAAAATCTTATTTCAGCAGATAATTTCCGGTAACCAGCGAATACAGGCCGAGCACCACGACGATGGCGCAAGCCAGAATGTTGAGCGGACGGATGCGGATGCTCCACCCCTTCTCGTTCGCGAGCTTAATCATGACAATCTGTCCGACCAGAAGCAGCGCGCAGATACCGGTGACGACCAAAGTCATCGTATGCTGATCCATAGTATTTTCCCCCTTGTAAAAACATTCTGTTTTCGACGCGTACTATCGTACCATTTCGGAATGTTCTTTTCAAGCCGAGGGAGAAGCAAAAACAGCCGATTCAGCGCTTTTTCCGCTCTTTCATGCCCTTCTCGTAGTCGCGAAGCGCGGTGATTGCATCCTTGCTGAGCGGGTACATGACAATCAGGTTAAAGATGGTCATGAGGCCGATTCCCACATCGCCGAGATCCCACACCACCGAGTACTGCGCGAGTCCGCCCACAAAGAGCATGACAAGCGCAAAAATCTTATAGCCGAACTGCGAGCCCCAGTTTGCACCGAAGAGGTAGGCGATGTTGCTGTGCGCGTAAAAGAGTATCCCGAGGAAGGTCGAGAAACTGAAGAGCCAAAGCACCAGCGCGATGAAGAAGACGCCGAAGCGACCAAAGTGGTACTGCATTGCGGTCTGGGTAAATCCATGCCGCCGAGATTTTGCAAGTCTTTCCTGAGGTGCCAGCAGCATGAGGAAGGCCGTGCAGGAGCAAATGACCAGCGTGTCAATGAACACGCCCGCCGCCTGGAAGAGCCCCATCTTGACCGGATGACTTGCATCCGCCGCAGCCGCCGCGCAGGGTGCGGAGCCGCTGCCCGCCTCATTCGAGAAAAGGCCGCGCTTTACACCGTTCATCAGCACCGCGCCGAAACCGCCCGCAACCATCTGGCGAAGGCCGAAGGCCTCGGCGAAGATGCGCCCAAATACCGAGGGCAGAAGGCCTATGTTTCGCACAATCACAAAGACTGTCATTGCAAAATAAATACCTGCCATGAAGGGCACAATCAAATCCAGTACCTTGGCAGTTGCATGCTTTCTCAAAACAATCACTGCCGCGATTGCGACCAACACGATGGTCGAGTAGAGCGGCGGAATGCGAAAGGCATTCTCAAAGGCCGAAGAGACCGAGTTCCCGATGACCTGGCTGATGCCGCCCCAGCAAATCAGCGCGGAGACCGCAAAGAGAATCGACACGATATTGCGCTTACCGCGGAATTCGCTCTGTGCCGCGATCTCCGCCTCCGAGCGCTCTCCCGCCGGGACGCGCCGCTTTGCAAAGAAGTCGTGAATGTAGTAAGCCGGACCGCCCCAGTAACCGCCGTAGAGCGGGTCCTTCTTCTTGTAGAGCTGCGCGAGCGTCGCCTCGACAAAGGCGGTCGAAGCGCCGATAATCGCGGTGACCCACATCCAAAAGACAGCACCGGCGCCGCCCGCCGAGATGGCCGCGACCACACCGACCAGGTTGCCCATGCCGACACGCGTTGCGGTCGAGACAATGAGCGCCTGCATGCCCGAGAGCCTTCCGCTCGCGGGATCCGCCGCGTCTTTGCCCTCCTGCTTTTCAAGCAGCACGGAGATCATCTCCGGCAGCAGACGCAGCGGCAAAATCCGCGTCCGTATCGTATAGAAAATGCCCGCCGGAATCAAAAGCAGAACCATGAGCGAGAGTCCGATCGAGCTGCCTCCCGGCAGCGGAATCGCACCAAATCGCCCCACAAAAAACCTTGTCATACACTCGATGATAGCCACAATCGGGTTCATCCTCCCATCCCTGTTTCCGATTACTTTTTCGCTTCAACGCACTAAATTATATAGGGACATTATACGCTTAATTTCATTTTATGCAAGCGCTTTTCGAATCAGCTTGAGCGCTTTGCGCACTCCTCTTCCAGGGCGTGCGTCACAAAATCATTCAAAGACATCTTCCTCTGTTTTGCACAAAGCACTGCAGTTCTATGCAAAGCGGCAGGAATCCTCACATTAAATCTTCCCTTATATTCTTTCTCGGGCGTCTTTCCAAACTCTCTGCAAAGTTCCAGATAGTTATCAATCGATTGGTGAAACATTTCCTCCAACTCGCTTACGGAAGCACCGTGAAATGCCAGCGTATCGCTCACCCCGACTACTTGCCCCACAAACAACCTATCTTCATCCGAATATTTGATTTCTGCGTGATAGCCCTTATATTCCATCATTTGTTTTATCCTCTGTGTACTCTCCGATTTCCCGAAGAAATTGTCGCACCAGCTTAATCTGGTACGGGTACAATTCATTTTCCGGATGCGGTTCATCAAACGCCAAAATTCTTCCGCTTTTTTCATGAAAAAAGCGAATGCTCGAACCTCTCCCGCCTTGCCCCTTGCGGCAACCGCATTGCGCCAGCAATGCACTCAAATCCTGCTTGGTGAAATTCCTCGGCAACCTTTTTTGAAACAGCTTTTGCAGCAACTTCTCTTTTGTTGGCATTTCACACCTCGGTTTTAGTACCACTTTATGGTTTTATTTTAAGGCAAACAAATTGTAACGTCAATCGTTGATTGCACACAAAGAGGCCGGGAGCTTTCGCTCCCGGCCTCTTCACCGTAGGATCGTAATCGCCGTATGGCGATGTTTATTCTGTTTCGTTCTGATTACTCGATGATCTTAACGACTCTGCCGGAACCGACGGTTCTGCCGCCCTCGCGGATAGCGAAGCGGAGACCCTGCTCCATAGCGATCGGGTGAATCAGCTCAACCGTCATCTCAACGTTGTCGCCCGGCATGCACATCTCGGTGCCTTCCGGAAGAACGCAAACGCCGGTAACGTCGGTGGTTCTGAAGTAGAACTGCGGACGATAGTTGTTGAAGAACGGGGTGTGACGACCACCCTCGTCCTTGGTCAGGACGTAAACCTGAGCCGTGAACTTGGTGTGGCAGGTAACGGAAGCCCGGCTTCGCAAGGACCTGTCCGCGAAGGATGTCCTCTCTGTTGACACCACGGAGAAGAAGACCGACGTTGTCGCCTGCCTCAGCGTAGTCAAGAAGCTTTCTGAACATCTCGATACCGGTAACGACAGTCTTTCTGCTGTCCTCCTTGATACCGATGAGCTCGACTTCGTCGTTGAGCTTGAGGGTACCTCTCTCCACACGACCGGTAGCAACGGTACCACGACCGGTGATCGTGAAGACGTCCTCGACCGGCATCAGGAACGGCTTGTCGTTCTCGTGCTCCGGCTCCGGAATCGCCTCATCGACTGCATCCATGAGTTCCATGATCTTGTCGCCCCACGGGCCGTTCGGATCCTCAAGAGCCTTGAGAGCGGAACCGCGGATAATCGGGACATCATCACCCGGGAAGTCATAGTCGTTCAGGAGCTCTCTGATCTCCATCTCGACGAGGTCAAGAAGCTCCTCATCGTCGACCATGTCGCACTTGTTCATGAAGACAACGATGTACGGAACGTTAACCTGACGTGCAAGCAGGATGTGCTCGCGGGTCTGCGCCATAACACCGTCGGTTGCAGCAACGACGAGGATAGCGCCGTCCATCTGTGCAGCACCGGTGATCATGTTCTTGACATAGTCAGCGTGGCCGGGGCAGTCAACGTGAGCGTAGTGACGCGCCTTGGACTCGTACTCGACGTGGGCGGTGTTGATCGTGATTCCGCGCTCTCTCTCTCCTCCGGAGCCTTATCGATATTCTCGAAAGCGACGATCTTGTTCGTGTCGGAGGGCAGTCTGGTTGCGAGAACCTTCGTGATTGCCGCAGTCAGAGTGGTCTTGCCGTGGTCGACGTGGCCGATGGTGCCGATGTTGCAGTGGGGCTTAGATCTGTCAAATTTAGCCTTTGCCATTGATATTTCCTCCTTGGTGAAATCCGAAATTGAATCTCAGATTACAAAATATACTAGTCTGAATTATATCCCATGCTTGGGATTTTATCAATACCCGTTACCGGCTCACTTCTTGTCGTTGAGCACCTTGTCTGCGATGTTCTTCGGAACCTGCTCGTACTTCTCGAAGAACATCGAGTAGTTACCGCGGCCCTGGGTACCGGAACGAAGATCCGTGGAGTAACCGAACATCTCGGAAAGCGGAACGAATGCCTTGATCATCTTACCGCCGGAGATATCCTCAAAGCCCTCGACGCGACCGCGACGGGAGTTGATGTCGCCGACAACGAAGCCCATGTAATCCTCCGGGATCGTGACCTCGACCTTCATGATCGGCTCAAGCAGCACAGCGCCGCCCTTGTTCATCGCATCCTTGAATGCGAGGGAGCCTGCGATGTGGAAGGCCATCTCCGAAGAGTCGACCTCGTGGTAGGAACCGTCGTAAACGGTTGCCTTGACACCGAGCACCGGGTAGCCGCCGAGAATACCGCTCTTTGCAGCCTCCTGGATACCTTCGTCGATCGGCCCGATGTACTCCTTCGGGATTGCACCGCCGGTCACGGCGTTGACAAACTCGTAGGTCTTCTCGGAGTTCGCATCCATCGGCTCGAACTTAACCTTACAATGACCGTACTGACCCTTACCGCCGGACTGCTTGACATACTTGGACTCGACATCCACAGCCTTGGTGAAGGTCTCCTTGTAAGCAACCTGCGGAGCGCCGACATTTGCCTCGACGTTGAACTCGCGAAGCAGACGGTCGACAATAATCTCGAGGTGCAGCTCGCCCATACCGGAGATGATGGTCTGGCCAGTCTCCGCGTTGGTCGTTGCGTGGAAGGTCGGATCCTCCTCCGCGAGCTTCTGCAGCGCGTCGATCATCTTGGTCTGGCCCGCCTTGGTCTTCGGCTCGATTGCGATGTCGATAACCGGCTTCGGAATATCCAGGGACTCGAGGATGATCGGATGCTGCTCGTCGCAGATCGTGTCACCGGTCGAGGTCGCCTTGAAACCGACCGCAGCCGCGATATCGCCGGAGTAGACCTTTTCAAGCTCCATTCTCTTGTCTGCGTGCATCTGCAGAATACGGCCGACACGCTCCTTCTTCTCCTTGGAGGAGTTGAGGACGTAAGAACCGGTATTCAGCGTGCCCGAGTAGACGCGGAAGAATGCGAGACGGCCGACAAACGGGTCGGAAATAATCTTGAATGCGAGTGCGGAGAACGGCTCGTCATCGGAGCCTTGCGCTCGTCTTCCTCGCCGTCCAGCGTCCAGCCCTTGATAGCCGGGATGTCCAGCGGGGAGGGCATGTACTCGATGACAGCGTCAAGGAGCTTCTGCACACCCTTGTTGAAGTGAGCGGTACCGCAGCAAACCGGAACCGCCTCGTTCGAGCAGGTTCCCTTGCGGAGTGCCTTCTTGAGCTCGTCAACGGACGGCTCCTCACCCTCAAGGTACTTCTCCATCAGCTCTTCGTCGAGGTCGCAGATCTGCTCCACCATCTTCTGGTGCCACTCTTCCGCCTCGTCCTTCAGATCTTCCGGAATGTCAACAATGGAGATATCCTCACCCTTGTTGTCGTTGTAGATGTAAGCCTGCATTTCCATCAGGTCGATGATACCCTTGAAATCGCTCTCCTTACCGATCGGGAGCTGAATGCAGACCGGGTTCTTGCCCAGGCGATGCTCAATCTGATCGACCGTCATGAAGAAGTTGGATCCCATGATATCCATCTTGTTGATGAATGCGATACGCGGAACCTTGTAGGTATCCGCCTGGCGCCAAACGTTCTCCGACTGGGGCTCAACACCGCCCTTGGAGTCGAAGACACCGACTGCGCCGTCCAGGACGCGGAGAGATCTCTCAACCTCGATCGTGAAATCGACGTGTCCGGGGGTGTCGATGATGTTGATGCGGTGCTCGAGGGCACCCGGCTTCACCTTCGCTCTCTCCTGCAGGGTCCAATGGCAAGTCGTCGCAGCGGAGGTAATCGTGATACCGCGCTCTTTCTCCTGTGCCATGTAGTCCATGGTAGCGGTACCTTCATAGGTCTCGCCGAGCTTGTAGTTGACGCCTGTGAAATAGAGGATACGCTCTGTCAGTGTCGTTTTACCGGCATCGATGTGAGCCATGATTCCGATGTTTCTGGTCCTCTCGAGAGGGTACTGACGTTCTTTACTTGCAGCCACTGACTCTCCTCCTAATTAAAATCTGTAGTGAGCAAAAGCCTTGTTTGCCTCTGCCATCTTGTGCATATCTTCTTTTCTCTTCACAGCGGAGCCGGTGTTGTTTGCAGCATCCATCAGCTCGCCTGCAAGACGCTCTTCCTGCGTCTTCTCACCGCGCGCGCGGGAAAAGCTCGTGAGCCAACGAAGCGCAAGCGCCTGTCTTCTCTCCGGCTTAACCTCGATCGGCACCTGATAGGTTGCGCCGCCGATTCTCTTCGCCTTGACCTCGAGGACCGGCATGATGTTGTTCATTGCGGTCTCGAACACCTCGACCGGCTCTTTTCCGGTCTTCTCGCGGATGCGCTCAAATGCGCCGTACACAATCTTCTGTGCGACGCCCTTCTTGCCGTCCAGCATGATCTGGTTGACCAACTTGGTCACAACAACATTGCTGTAAACCGGATCTGCCGGAACAGTTCTCTTTCTGGTCTGTCCTTTACGTGGCACGTTACTTCCCTCCTTAATTATGCGAACGGAACCATCCCCGTTCGTGAATTAGATCATCGGTACTCATCCCTCTAGGTTGTTCGTGCGGATTCTGATTTATTTCCTGCAACCTGCAGCACATATCACAATCGTGCACTTATGAGTCTATGATCGCTTGGTACTTGCGGCGATTTCTTACTTCTTAGCCGCCTTCGGGCGCTTCGCGCCGTACTTGGAGCGAGCCTGCTGGCGGTTTGCGACGCCTGCGGTATCCAGGGTACCACGAATGATGTGGTAACGGGTACCGGGCAGATCCTTAACTCTTCCGCCGCGGATCAGCACAACGCTGTGCTCCTGGAGATTGTGGCCCTCGCCCGGAATGTAGCTTGTCACCTCGACACCGTTCGAAAGACGGACTCTCGCGATCTTTCTCAGAGCGGAGTTCGGCTTCTTCGGGGTCGCCGTCTTAACGGCGGTGCACACGCCTCTCTTCTGCGGGCAGTTGTCGGCAATCGGCTTCTTGTGAAGCGAGTTGAAGCTTCTGAGAAGCGCGGGAGCCTTGGGCTTGCGCTCGGAAGTTTCTCTGCCTTTTTTGACTAACTGGTTGAATGTAGGCATTCTTCTGTTTCCTCCTTGTGATAGTGTTCTGCGGTTGCGTTCCTGCAGTTTTTTGCGTTTCCCGGACATAAGAATATGGCATGCCCATAGGACACGCCATATCAATATACGCCTAGTTTAATTGTTTGTCAAGCAAGCTCAGAGATCTCTGTCCTCATCCGTGAGTGCATCGATGGCCTGCTCGACCTCCTTGCTGAGTCCCTCCTCCGGAAGCACTTCATCGATCTCGTCGCGGATATCCAGCACTGCCGGATCCTCGTCCGAAATCTCCTCGACCGCCTCGCTCGCCGGCACGTCGGTGTCGAGCTTCACGTTGCGGTAGCGGCGCATGCCGGTTCCGGCCGGAATCAGCTTACCGATGATGACATTCTCCTTGAGGCCGATCAGGTGATCGGTCTTGCCGCTGATTGCCGCCTCGGTGAGCACCTTCGTGGTTTCCTGGAAGGAAGCCGCGGAGAAGAGGAGTCGGTCGCGAGCGAAGCCTTGGTGATACCGAGCATAATCTGCTTGCCCTCGGCCGGTGCCTTGCCCTCGGCGATGAGCTTTTCGTTCATCGCGTTGAACTCGAGCACGTCCATGTTGATGCCCGGCAGAATCTCGGCATCTCCCGCCTCTTCCACGTGAATCTTCTTCAGCATCTGGCGGACTATAACCTCGATGTGCTTATCGTTGATCTCAACACCCTGCAGACGGTAAACGCGCTGCACCTCGCGGAGCATGTAGTCCTGCACGGCACGGACGCCCTTGATCTTCAGGACATCGTGCGGGTTTAAGGAACCGCTCGTCAGCTCATCGCCGGCCTCGAGTCTCTGGCCGTCCGAAACCACGATGTGGGAGCTGTACGGAATCAGGTAGGTCTTCGAGTTGCCGTCCTCCGGATTGGTGACGATAATCTCGCGCTTCTTCTTCGTATCGCGGAACTCGACCACGCCCGGAATCTCGGTGATGATTGCGAGACCCTTCGGCTTTCTCGCCTCGAAGAGCTCCTCGACACGGGGAAGACCCTGGGTGATATCGCCGCCTGCGACACCGCCGGTGTGGAAGGTTCTCATGGTCAGCTGCGTACCCGGCTCACCGATCGACTGCGCCGCGATGATACCGACCGCCTCGCCGACCTGAACCGCCTGACCGGTCGCCATGTTGGCGCCGTAGCACTTCGCGCAAATGCCGTTCATGCACTTACAAGTGAGTATCGTTCGAATCTTGACCGTGGTTCTGCCCGTCTTTTCAAAGGACGCGCATCACCGCCTCGGCGCGCTTCGGCGTGACCATGCGGTTTGCCTTGACCACGACTTCGCCCGTATCCGGATCCACAATGTCCTCGGCGATGTAGCGACCGGTGATTCTGTCCTGCAGCGCCTCGATGGTCTCCTTGCCGTCCATGAAGGCCTTGATTTCCATGTTCGGGATTTCCTTGCCCTCGGAGCAGTCCACCTCGCGGACAATGAGATCCTGGGAGACATCGACCAGACGTCTGGTCAGGTAACCCGAGTCTGCCGTACGGAGCGCCGTATCCGAAAGTCCCTTTCTTGCGCCGTGCGCGGAGATAAAGTACTCCAGAACGTCCAGACCCTCACGGAAGTTACTCGTAATCGGAAGTTCGATCGCATGTCCCGTCGTATCCGCCATGAGGCCGCGCATGCCGGCGAGCTGCTTAATCTGCTTATCGGAACCGCGGGCTCCGGAGTCAGCCATCATGAAGATGTTGTTGTACTGGTCGAGACCCTCGAGCAGGTCTTTGGTGAGCTGCTTATCCGTCTCCTGCCAGGTCTTGATGACTTCCTTATAGCGCTCCTCGTCGGTCGAGAGACCGCGGCGGTAGTTCTTGCTGATTTCCTCGACCTGTGCCTGCGCTTTCGCGATGAGGTCCTTCTTGGTCTCCGGCACGGTCATATCCGAAATCGAAACGGTCATGCCCGCAATTGTCGAGTACTTGTAGCCGATGGCCTTGATATCGTCCAGCACCTCTGCCGTGCGGGAGAGGCCGTGCACGTTGATGACTTTCTCAAGAATCTGCTTGCACTGCTTCTTCTTGACGAGGAAGTCAATCTCGGGCTTCAACTCGTTCTCCGGCTTGGAGCGATCCACGAAGCCGAGGTCCTGCGGAATGATCTCATTGAAGAGGATGCGTCCCGCGGAAGTCTCCTGAATTTCCGAGCGCACTACGCCGTCCGAGCACTTCTTCGTGAAGCGAACCTTAATCTTGGTCTGGAGCGTAATCTCGTGGTTTGCGTACGCGAGCAGCGCCTCGTTCGGGCTCTTGAAGCACATACCCTCGCCCTTCGCGCCGTCGCGCTGCTGGGTCAGGTAGTAGATGCCGAGAACCATATCCTGGGACGGAACCGCGACCGGTCCGCCGTCGGAAGGCTTTAAGAGGTTGTTCGGCGAGAGCATGAGGAAGCGGCACTCCGACTGCGCCTCGACCGAGAGCGGCAGGTGGACTGCCATCTGGTCGCCGTCGAAGTCCGCGTTGAATGCGGTACAAACGAGCGGGTGAAGCTTAATTGCCTTACCCTCGACCAGAATCGGCTCGAAGGCCTGAATGCCGAGGCGGTGCAGGGTAGGTGCGCGGTTCAACATGACCGGGTGCTCCTTGATGACCTCCTCGAGGACATCCCAGACCGCGGTCTCCATGCGCTCCACCATCTTCTTTGCGCTCTTTACGTTGTGTGCGGTGCCGTTCTCAACCAGCTCCTTCATGACGAAGGGCTTGAAGAGCTCGATTGCCATCTCCTTCGGGAGACCGCACTGGTAAATCTTTAATTCCGGACCGACCACGATAACCGAACGGCCGGAGTAGTCGACGCGCTTTCCGAGCAGGTTCTGACGGAAACGGCCCTGCTTACCCTTCAACATGTCGGAGAGGGACTTTAAGGCGCGGTTTCCGGGACCGGTGACCGGACGGCCTCTTCTGCCGTTATCGATCAGGGCATCGACCGCCTCCTGCAACATGCGCTTCTCGTTGCGGACGATGATATCCGGCGCGCCGAGCGTCAAAAGGCGCGCAAGGCGGTTGTTGCGGTTGATGATGCGGCGGTAGAGGTCGTTCAAATCGCTCGTCGCGAAACGACCGCCGTCGAGCTGTACCATGGGGCGGATGTCCGGCGGAATGACCGGCACAACGGTGAGTATCATCCACTCCGGGCGATTGCCCGACTTCCGGAAGGACTCCACAACCTCGAGGCGCTTGATGAGCTTGGCGCGCTTCTGACCCGAAGCGTTCTCCAGCTCCTCCTGCATCTCTTCGGACTCCTTCTCGAGATCGATGTTCCGTAAGAGCTCGAGCACGGCCTCTGCGCCCATGCCCGCACGGAACGCGCTGTCTCCGTACTGCTCCTCCGCCTCGCGGAACTCCTTCTCGGAGAGAATCTGCTTGTAGGACAGGGCGGTGTCACCGCCGTCGAGCACCACATAGGAGGCAAAGTAGAGAATCTTCTCGAGGATGCGCGGAGAGAGATCCAGAATGAGACCCATGCGGCTCGGGATGCCCTTGAAGTACCAGATGTGGGAGACCGGTGCCGCGAGGGAGATGTGGCCCATGCGCTCTCTGCGCACGGAAGCCTTGGTCACCTCGACGCCGCAGCGGTCGCAAACCACACCTTTGTAACGAATTTTCTTGTATTTTCCGCAGTGGCACTCCCAGTCCTTGCTCGGCCCGAAAATGCGCTCGCAGAACAGTCCATCCTTCTCCGGCTTTAAAGTTCTGTAGTTGATGGTCTCCGGCTTTTTGACCTCGCCGTGCGACCACTCCAGAATCTTCTCCGGAGACGCAAGCCCAATGCGGATGGCGTCAAACGTAATCGGCTCGTAACTTGTTTTTGTTTCAGGCATTCAGTACAGCCTCCTTCTTCCTTGAAACTGTGAAGCGCGCTTACGCTTCGCCCTGTGTGTCGTCTTCCGCTGCTTCTTCTCCGACGTTCACAAGTTCGCCGTCTTTAAACTCCTGGGTCGAATAGCCCGCTTCCGCGAAGCCATCCTCGTCACGGTACCGCCTGGAATCGCCCTCGAGAATGGAGCGCATGCTCACATTTTCCTCGTCGACATTTTCTTTCAGTTCCACTTCTTCGCCATCCTCGCGGAGCACTCTCACATCGAGACCCAGCGCCTGCAGTTCGCGGAGCAAGACCTTGAAGGATTCCGGCACACCTGCCTGCGGAATGTTCTGGCCCTTGATGATGGCCTCGTAGGTCTTGACACGGCCCACGACATCGTCCGACTTGAAGGTCAGAATCTCCTGCAGGTGTAGGCTGCGCCGTACGCCTCGAGTGCCCAGACCTCCATCTCTCCGAAACGCTGACCGCCGAACTGCGCCTTACCGCCGAGCGGCTGCTGCGTGACCATCGCATAGGGACCGGTGGAACGCGCGTGAATCTTATCGTCAACCAGATGGTGAAGTTTCAGGTAGTGCATGAAGCCGATCGTTGTCTCGCCCTCAAAGGGTTCGCCGGTGCGTCCGTCGCGGAGCTGCACCTTTCCGTTTCTCTGAATCGGAACGCCCTTCCACTCCTCGCGGTGATCGAGGTGCTCTTCGAGATAGTCCATGACCTCGGGATTCAGAACCTCGCCGTACTTCGCCTTGAAGTCCTCAAAGCTGCCGTTTGCGTAGTCGTTCGCCATCTCGAGCATGTCCATGATGTCGTTCTCGTCCGCGCCGTCAAAGACCGGGGAACTCACATTGAAGCCGAGCACCTTGGCCGCGAGCGAGAAAGTGAATCTCCTTGACCTGACCGATGTTCATACGCGACGGAACGCCGAGCGGGTTCAGCACGATATCCAGCGGGCGGCCGTTCGGCAGGAAGGGCATATCCTCCACCGGAAGCACGCGCGACACGACACCCTTGTTGCCGTGACGGCCTGCCATCTTATCGCCGACCGAAATCTTTCTCTTCTGTGCGATGTAAATGCGGACGTTCTGGTTCACGCCCGGAGAGAGTTCATCGCCGTTCTCTCTCGTAAAGACGCGCGCCTCCACGACGGTGCCGTAAGCGCCGTGCGGAACCTTGAGCGAGGTATCTCTGACCTCCCTGGCCTTCTCACCGAAGATTGCGCGGAGCAGTCTCTCCTCCGCCGTCAGCTCGGTCTCACCCTTCGGCGTCACCTTGCCGACCAGAATGTCTCCGGCGCGCACCTCCGCACCGATGCGGATGATGCCGTTCTCGTCGAGGTCCTTCAGCGCGTCGTCGCCGACACCCGGGACATCTCGCGTGATTTCCTCCGCACCGAGCTTCGTATCGCGCGATGCGCACTCATACTCCTCGATGTGAATCGAGGTGAAGACATCGTTCTGTACGAGGCGCTCGGAAAGGAGCACGGCGTCCTCGTAGTTATAACCCTCCCAGGTCATGAAGCCGATCAACGGGTTCTTGCCGAGACCGATCTCGCCGTCGTGGGTCGAAGGACCGTCCGCAACGACCTCGCCCGCTTCGACGTGGTCGCCCGCGTTCACGATGGGCTTCTGATTGTAGGAGTTCGACTGGTTCGAGCGCTGGAACTTCGTGAGTTTGTAGTGCTCGATTTCGCCGTTATCGTCACGGCGTATCGTGATCTCGCTGCCCGAGCTCATCACAACGGTACCCGCATGGCGTGCGACCTGGCAGACGCCGGAGTCGACCGCCGCCTTTGCCTCGATGCCGGTGCTGACAACCGGTGCATCCGTCAGCATGAGCGGAACCGCCTGACGCTGCATGTTCGAACCCATCAGCGCGCGGTTTGCGTCGTCGTTCTGGAGGAAGGGGACCATGCTCGTCGCGACCGAGAAGACCATCTTCGGCGAGACGTCCATGAGGTCGATGAGGCGCTTCTGGAAGGCCGAAGTCTCGTCCATGTAACGGCCGGAGACATTGTTGTGAATGAAGTGTCCCTCTTCGTCGAGCGGCTCGTTTGCCTGCGCGACAAAGAACTCGTCCTCCTCATCCGCGGTGAGATACACGACATCGTCCGTGACTTGCGGATTCTTCGGATCCTCGGACTTGTCGACCACGCGGTAAGGCGCCTCGATGAAGCCGTAGGGGTTGATGCGCGCATAGCTTGCGAGCGAGTTGATGAGGCCGATGTTCGGACCCTCGGGGGTCTCGATCGGGCACATTCTGCCGTAGTGCGTGTAGTGGACGTCTCGGACCTCGAAACCTGCGCGGTCTCTCGAGAGACCGCCCGGACCGAGGGCCGAGAGTCTTCTCTTATGCGTGAGCTCCGAGAGCGGGTTGTTCTGGTCCATGAACTGCGAGAGCTGCGAGGAACCGAAGAACTCCTTGACCGCCGCCGTGACCGGCTTGATGTTAATCAGGACTGCGGCGTGATCTCGCTGATGTCCTGGGTGGTCATGCGCTCTCTGACCACACGCTCCATACGGGACAGACCGATGCGGTACTGGTTCTGCAGAAGCTCACCGACCGCGCGAATGCGGCGGTTACCGAGGTGGTCGATATCGTCCGTCGTGCCGATGCCCTCTTCAATCTGCATGTTGTAGTTGATGGAGGCAAAAATATCTTCTCTCGTGATGTGCTTCGGAATCAGCTCGTCCGCTTTTCTCTGCACATACTTCTTGACGTCGGCCCCGTTTGCCTCTGCCTCCCGGATGACCTTCATGAGCGCCGGGTAATAAACCGGCTCCACAATGCCGTACTCGGTCGGATTCTCCATGTCGATGTAGTTGCGGATGTCGACCATGAGATTCGAGAGCACCTTTAAGCGGCGATCTTCCGAACTCGTGCCCTTCACGATCACAAAGGGAATGCCCGCATCCTGAATCTCGGTCGCGAGCTCTCTCGTGAGTATCGTGCCGCTCTCCGCGAGAATCTCACCGGTGTTCGGATCCACCGCAGCTTCCAGAAGCTCCTTGCCGACCACGCGGTTCTTTAAGTGGAGCTTCTTGTTGAATTTATAGCGGCCGACGCGCGCAAGGTCGTAGCGGCGCGGGTCAAAGAACATCGAATCCAAGAGACCGCGCGCGGATTCCACGGAAAGCGGCTCGCCCGGGCGAATCTTGCGGTAGAGCTCCAAGAGACCGTCCGAATAGTTGTCGGTCGAATCTTTCAGGAAGCTCGCCTCAAGCTTCGGCTCATCGCCGAACATCTCCTTGATTTCCGCATTCGTGCCGAGGCCGAGCGCACGGAGCAGCACCGTGACCGGCACCTTTCTCGTTCTGTCGACGCGCACGTTAAAGACATCGTTCGAATCGGTCTCGTACTCCAGCCAAGCGCCGCGGTTCGGGATGACCTGGCAGAAGTAGCATTCCTTGCCGACCTTATCGTGCTCAATGGTATAATAAATGCCGGGAGAACGAACCAACTGGCTTACGATGACGCGCTCCGCGCCGTTGATCACGAAGGAACCGGTGTCCGTCATGAGCGGCAGATCGCCCATGAACACCTCGTGCTCCTTGTGCTCATCCTTATCCTTATTATACAGCCGCACCTTAACCTTCATCGGGGCTGCATAGGTGGCATCCCTCTCCTTGCACTCCGCAATGCTGTACTTTGCCTCATCGCGGTAGAGCTGGAAATCCACAAAATCCAGACTGAGGTGTCCGGCAAAATCCTCAATGGGGAAAATATCGCGGAACACTTCCCGCAATCCCTCACCCAGGAACCAGTCGTACGAATCCTTCTGGATCTCTATGAGGTTTGGCATCTGCAAAACTTCCTTCTGACGGGAGAAGCTCATGCGAATGCCTTTTCCGGCTTTAATCGGACGCATATTGCTTTTTTCCATATTACGTTTCACCCCTGTTTTTTGAAAGACCTTCGGTTACCCGGCGGATTAAGGCCTAAAGGGCATACTTCGCCCCATAGGCCTATGAGTCCACAATAGTGCAATCTTCACTTTAACATTTCCCCTATCGGCTGTCAAGCGATGTCTTGCGTATTTATATTGACTCTGTTATAATTTCATAGCGTCCCTTTATTTTGGGGGAAGACGTAAATCCATAGTTAACGGGGGGATTCCAGACAATGATAAATACCGTAATCACGGTACTGCTCGTGCTCTTATCGATCGCGGCAGTCGCACTTGTCGTGATGTACTTTGTCGGCAGGCGCTTACAGGAAAGCAGGCGGCTTCGCAGCCGGCCTTCGATGCGGCAAAGCAGCTCGTCACCATGCTGCCGATCGACAAAAAGAAGGTCCGCTTGAAAGAGGCGGGGTTCCCGAAACTGGTCTGGGAACAGACCCCCTTCTATCTCCGCTGGATGAAGGTTCCGGTCGTGAAAGCCAAAGTCGGACCGAAGATCATCACCATGATGGCGGATGAGACCGCTTTCCAACAGCTTCCGCTGAAGCAGGAATGCAAGGTTATCGTGAGCGGCATCTACATCGTCGAGGTGAAGGGTGTCCGCGGCGGCGCGGTTCCCGCGGTGCCGAAGAAGCGCTCCCTCATGGACCGCATTCTTCGCAGAAGACGCTGAGACAGCACAAAAAAACAGCAGGCGCTTTGGCGCCTGTTTTTTTTAATGTCTCGTCCATGTTGTCTGTCTTCAGGCCTCTCCCGTATCGCCGCGCCGCGCGCGGATTTCGACCGCCATCTCACAGTCCTTCAGAAACTCTTCCTCCACATCCATCGCATAAATCACTTCCGCCCGGATGCAATCCTCCCCGATCTCAATGCGGAGATCCGAAGTCTTGATGCCGATCAAGAAGACGCCGTAGGGCGTGCGGTATTCGCAGACGGTTCTGCTTACGCTGTTTAAAAAGCGCAGTTCCGCCTTGCAGGCCCCCCGCTTCTCGATGCACATGGAGTCCCCGTCTATCCGGAGCGTATTCTCGGTTCCGAAGCCCGTGTCATCCAGGGGCTCTTCGTAGTAAATTTCATGCACCCCATCTTCGGTCCGGCGGTAGCGCCCGGGCACAAGGAGCTCCACATCTTCGCTCTCGCCGCCAAGCAGGTGCTTGCCGCTTATGGTCACCAGCACATCTTCCGTCATCGCTGTCTCTCTTCGTCAATATTCTTCGATTTCGATTTTCTTTGCTTCCAGCCTTTCGGTCGGCAAAATGGAGTTTGCAAAGTCCCGAAAGTTCTCGGCGAGATCGCTCACGTAGAAGCGATACTTCCCCTCCGTATTCCCGTCTCCCGGGTTTAAGAGCTTTCCCGCGCGAGTATATCCTTCAGTTCCAGCGCCGTCTCGTAGGCCGGGTTCACAAGCTTTACCTGATCTCCCATGATGCGCCCTATCGTGCCGCGGAGCAGCGGATAGTGTGTGCAGCCGAGCACCAGGGTGTCCACATACTTTTCCTTCAATTCCTGCAGATAGCGCGCCGCCATTTCATCCGTCACGCTGTCGTGAAGGAGTCCCTCTTCGACGAGCGGCACAAACATGGGGCAGGCTTTCTGGAACACGCGAAGCCCCGGAGCGAGGCTCTCGATTACCTTCGGATATATTTCCGAGGAAACGGTGCCCCGGGTGCCGATGACACCGATACGCCCGTTCTCGGTCGCGCGCACGGCGCTCAGCGCGCCGGCGTAAATCACACCGATCACCGGGATATCGTTCTCCTCGGCGAGGGTTTTTAACGCGTGGGAGCTCGCCGTGTTGCAGGCAATGACGATGGCCTTCACGCCCTTGGTCTTTAAGAAGCGCACAATCTGCCGCGAGTAACGGATGACCGTATCTCTTGATTTTGCGCCGTAGGGCAGGCGCGCCGTGTCTCCGAAGTACACCATGCGCTCGTCCGGAATCTGTCGCATCAGCTCTCTCACAACCGTGAGACCGCCGACGCCGGAATCAAACACGCCGATCGGCGCGCGCGCATCAACGGCAAAATGCTCGCGGCGTTCCCGCTTCGGCACATAGAGTTTGACCGGATCCTGCTCGTCAAACACCCCGCCATTCATTCAGGCCTCTCTCTCCAGCGCAAGCTCCATGAGCTCCTTGACCAGCGCCTTCTTATCCTTGCCGCGCGCCTCAAAGAGCATCGGGTACATGCTGATCGAGGTAAAGCCCGGCATGGTGTTGATCTCGTTAAAGATGACCTTGCCCTCGGCGGTCACAAAGAAGTCGACGCGGGACAGGCCGTAGCCGTCGAGTGCCTCAAAGATACGAACCGCCGCGCGGCGAACTTCTTCCGCACTGCCTTCCGGGAGTTCCGGATCCACAACGGTCTTCGACTCCTGGCTGAAGTACTTGGCATCGTAGTCGTAGAAATCGGCCGCGGCCAAAATCTCGCCGACACCGCTCGCCTGTACCGGCCGCGCACCGCCGCCGAGCACCGCGCACTCAATCTCGCGTCCCACAATGCACTCCTCAACCAGGATGCGGCTGTCAAAACGCGCCGCCTCGCGGAAGGCCTCCGAAAGCTCCTCTCTGCCGTGTACCTTGGTCACGCCGCAGCTGGAGCCCGCATTGCAGGGCTTCACGAAGACCGGGTAGGAGAAGAGGCTCTCGGTGCGCTCGATCACGGCGCACATATCCTTTAACATTTCCCGCGTCACCAGAAGGAAATCCGCCTGGGTAATGCCGAGGGAGTGTACGACCAGCTTCGTAATCCCCTTGTCCATGCCGACCGCGGACGCCGTGACCCCGCAGCCCACAAAGGGAATCTTTGCGAGTTTGCAGAGGCCCTGAATGGTTCCGTCCTCGCCGTAGAGGCCGTGCAGGATCGGAAACACAAGGTCTATCTTTACGCGGGTAATCGCGGCCTGCTCATGAATCATGAGGCACTGTTCCGTCGCATCCGGTGAGAGCACGGCACCGATTCTCGACTCTCTCCAGCTGCCGTTCTCTATGTCTTCGACCCGATTCACCTTGACCCAGTGCCCCTCCTTCGTGATGCCGACCAACACGAGATCATAGGCTTCGCGGTCAATGTTGTGAATGATATTGATCGCAGAGCGGCAGGAAATCTCGTGCTCCGAGGACTGCCCGCCGAATAGTACCGCAACTGTCTTCTTGCTCATCTTTTCTTTGCCTCTTTTCGCTTTTCGCTTTTCTTTTCCAGAAGTTCCATGCTCAGCTTTTTGGAGATGGTGAGCTCCTGATTGTCAATGTGCTCGCGCATGGTGCGGCGCGCGAGCTCAATATTCCGCGTCTTTACCGCCGTCAAAATCTGCTCGTGCTCATGGAGCAAAATCTGACGCTTTCCCGTATCCTTGATGTACTCCAGACGATAGCGGTACATCTGATCGCGCAGGTTGTTCAACATCTGCACGAGTTTGTCGTTGTAGGTGCCCGCATAGATCGAGTCGTGAAAGAGCTCGTCCGCCTGTGCGATTCGTATCATATCCTTTGCATCGACCGCCTCGCGGAAACTGACGCGCGCCGATTCAAGCCGTTCGATATCGTCCGCATCCATGCGCTCCACCGCGAGTTCCACCGCGAGATCTTCGAGCGCGCGGCGCACTTCGAGTACGTCCCTTTAGGCTCTTCTCCGTGATGCCGGCCACCTCCGCGCCGCGCCGCGGTATCATGGTGACCAGACCCTCAAGCTCCAGCTTTCGTATGGCCTCGCGAATCGGCGTGCGGCTCACCCCGAGCTTCTTCGCGAGCTGAATTTCCATCAGGCGCTCTCCGGGTTCCATCTCGCCCTTCAATATGGCCTGCCGCAGGGTGTGAAATACGACGTCGCGAAGCGGCATATACTCATTGACGGTCATCTTAAATTCTTCCGGCATGGCGCCTCCTTCCTATACTGCGCGTTCATACGGTAGACGCGCTGACTTCTTCCGTTGAAACCGGGCGGCAGAGGAAAAATGCCGCTTCCGGAAATTGCTGCTGTCCCGCCGCGATGCAAGCAAGCGCTTTGTCCCGTTCCTCCGCGCCGAATACGGCGTAGAGAGCCGCACCGCTGCCGCTCATCGACGCGCCGAGCGCGCCGCTCCCCGCTAAGAAACGCTTGTAATCGATGAGCTCCGGCTTTAATTCCATGGCCGGGCGCTCGAGCGCGTTTTGCAGCGAGGCGCCGAGCAGGGTGAGATTCTGCCCGCGAAGCGCGTTCCGAAGCAGGGTTACATCGGGTTGCTCCCAGGGGGCCATGGCCGAGAGCGAGAGCGCTGCGTAGACCTCCTTGGTCGAACTGCCGAAGGGCGGTTTCACCACGACCAGTTCACAGGGGGGCAGGGCCGGAAGGGGGGGGAAAGTTCTTCTCCGATTCCCTCCGCAAGCGCCGTGCCGCCCGTCACCAAGAAGGGCACATCAGCCCCGAGCGGCAGGGCAAGCGCTCTCAGCTCCGCGTCGGAGAGCGGAAGCGCATAGAGAATGCGGAGCGCCCGGAGCACCGCTGCCGCATCCGCCGAGCCGCCGCCGAGCCCCGCCTCCTCCGGAATCTGTTTCCTCAGTTCGATTCGGATACCGCCCTTCAACGCGCAATGACGAAACACGGCAAGCGCGGCCCGCACCGCGAGGTTTCGCTCATCGGTCGGGAGCGAGGGACGGTCGCAGAGCAAGTGTACGCCCTCTTCTTCGGTTTTCGTGAGGAGCAGTTCATCGGCGAGACTGATGGTCTGCATGCCCGAGCGCAGCAGGTGATAGCCATCCTCCCGCTTCCCCAGGATTTCCAAGCCCAGGTTAATCTTTGCGAAGGCCCGCGTGCGGACACTCTCTCTTCCTGTCTCCATTGCCCTTCCCCTATCTGTATCTTCTGCTTCGCGCCGATTTTCGTCTTTTGTATACAAAACTTCAGCGCTGTATAAAAAGGCGGCACTGAGGCGCGCCGCCCGCACGGTTCCACTGCTCTTTGATTTTCTCGGCCGCAGCGAGTCCTGCCCGATTTTCCGGCGCGACGCGTATCTTGGCTACCGTAAACCCGAGCTCTTCCGCTGCGTAGCGAAGGGCCGCAAGCGCGGCTTCCGTCGCATATCCCTGTCCCCTCGACTCACGCAGCAGGGCATAGCCGAGTTCCGGAGGCTCCTCCGGCGAAAATCCGACCAGCCCGAGGAACTGCGCCTCGCGCGCTTCGTTCGTGCGCCGAAACAGCGCCCAGAGACCATAGTCGAAAAACGCATACTGCGTCTCAATGTAGCGCCTAAGAAAAGCCGCCTCTTTGAGGCCCTCCCAGTCGCCGCCGAGAAAACGGCTCTCGCGTTCGGAAAGTTCAAATCGCCTAAGGGCCGGAAGGTCTCCCATCGAGAGCTCGCGGAGAAAGAGTCGCTCTGTCTCCGCAATCGGCGCGGGGCGGCCGCACTTTCGGCAAGCCGCCCGAAGGAGTAGGCTCTCGGTCACCGCCTCCCAATCCGTCACATTGACATCGCCCCGCCAGGGCTCATCCGAGACGGTCACGCCGACCTGCGCCCCGTCTTCGAGCGGAACCTCATACGTTTTCGTCAATACTCGATTTCCGGCAGCTTCTCCGGCTCCGGGTAGTTCTCCCCGAAGGTCTCCGCCGTGATGCTCTTGATTCTCTGATCTTTGAGCGGCTTATCCGCCGCATCGGTTTCGGTGCAGGCAATGCGATCCAACACATCCTCGCCCTCAATCAGCTTGCCGAAGGCCGCATAGCCGCCGTCCAGATGCGGCGCTGCCTTTGTGCATGATGAAGAACTGGCTGCCCGCGGAATCCGGAATCGAGGTGCGCGCCATCGAAATCACGCCTCTCTCGTGCTTTAAGTCGTTCTGCACGCCGTTCTGCTTGAACTCGCCCTTAATCACATAGCCGGGGCCGCCCTCGCCGTTGCCAATCGGGCAACCGCCCTGAATCATGAAGCCTTCAATGACGCGGTGAAAAATGATGCCGTCATAGAAGCCCTTCTTCACGAGATCCAGAAAATTGTTGACCGTAGTCGGTGCAATCTCCGGATAGAGCTCCACCTTCATAATGCCGCCGTCTTCCATGGTAATTGTTACGACCGGATGTTTCATTGTAAGCTTCCTCCTTGTGATTGTATCTTCATAAAAACATAGCCTTATTATAGCGGGAACTTACACACTTGTCCATTGCGGGAAACGAGACAAGAAAAAGGACAGGCCTCTCACGAAGTCTGTCCTTTGTTTTCTCTTATTTTTCACGCTCTCGCGCTGTCTTGCTCAAGTTCCTTGTAGGCACTGCGCAAAGCCGCGAGCGGCAGGCCGACCACATTGCTGTACTCGCCCTCAATCTTCTCGACAAAGCAGGCAAAGCGCCCTTGAATGCCGTAGGCGCCGGCCTTGTCCATGGGCTCGCCGCTGTCAACATAGGCCTGAATTTCATCCTCCGTCATCGGCACGACATGAACCCGGGTTTCCGCCGCAAAGACCCGCTCCTTGTTTTCTCCGGCGAGGAGCAGCGCGACACCGGTGTAGACCTCATGCGCTCTGCCCTGCAGTCTGCGAAGCATCTCCGCCGCCGCCGCGCTGTCCTTCGGCTTTCCGAGTATCGCGCCGTCCAGCACCACGACAGTGTCCGCGCCGATTACCAGCGTTCCGTCCGTCTCCGTCGCGGCGACTAAGCCCGCCTTCCGGCGCGCGAGTTCCTGCACAAAACGCGCGGGATCCCGCTCCGAAGAATGCTCATCCGCCTCACTCGGCCGCACCCCCGGGCAGAGCCCGATCTGACGCAGCAGTTCCAGGCGGCGCGGCGAGGCGGATGCGAGTACAAGCTCCCTGTCTTCGAGTCGCATCAGCGGGAGTACCTGGTCGCCGTCCTTTGCGACCACATGGGTCTTCACGCCGAGCTGACGCATCCAGCCTCTCACCTCAAGCGTGCGCCAGTTTCCGCTGTTTAAACCGCCGCCGTTGTTGTTCTCCCAGAGCCAAATCGGCGTGGGCCAGAGGCAGATGGTCGGCTTGACCACCTCGTAGACATTGCGTCCCACACCCTGCTGACCGTGGTGTGCCATCTGCACGATATCCGCCTGCAAGGCACCCGGATTGTTCGCATACTCCGCGACCAGCTGATTACCCGCCTGCACACCCATATCGCCGAGGAAGAGCACTCTGCGGCTGCTGACATCCAGACGATACGCAACCGAAGAATTGTTGATCGAGTTCACACTCGAGAGATAGGGATCGTTCATGACATTGACGGTCACATCGTCGATTGCGATGTTATCGCCCTTGTGAACCGTGTGTCTCGCGCTCTCCGGCAGGTCTCGATTGCGCTTCGGCACTGCGCGACCATGTCCGCACGGTAGGCCTCGTTCGTGTTGTACCACTCCTGCGGCTGGAAGTTATAGTAGACCGCATCGATCGTGATGCCGCTGTTCGCATCCTGTAAAATCTTGGTCAGCGCGCCCACATGGTCCGAGTGCGGGTGCGTGATAAACCATGCGCTCACACGGCCGCCCTTTGCGCGAAGCACTTCCTTCAAATGCTCGGTGTCATGCTCGGTGCCGCCGTCAAAGACTATGACCTTACCGCTCTTGGTAGTCACGACGAAGCTCATCATCTGGCTTGCCGAGCGCGGTGCAACCAGCATAAGCTCATCGCCGCCGAAGAGTGTACTCGTGACAACCTTTACCTCCCCGGTGTTCACACCGGAGCCGTGGGATGCAGCCGCCTGCGTCACGGTCGCCGTCGTACTCTCCGAAACCCCGACCGCGCTCTGATCGACCACGGTGCCGCCTTCGACCGTGCTCTCCGTCTGCGCCGCCGTTGTTGCCGCGGAAGCACCGCGCTGCAACACATCCGCGCGCACCGTGCCCGCAGCGAAGGTCAATAGCGCCAGAGTCAAAGCCGCCGTGCGGCGAAGTAATTTTCTCATGTTGTCCTAGCCTCCTGAATTTAGTCTGCGTCCGGCGTAAACAGGCCGGTGCGGTCACCCGTGTACTTGCCTCCCGGAACCTTTGCCTGTCCGTCCGTCAGTGTGACAATGTTGGTGCCGTCGTACTGCGAAAACGGTACCACCGCTTCATTCGTTCCCGCCGGAATCGTCATACTGACCAGATAGAGTTCCGGCGCGAGGATATCTTTCTCGCGGAACACCTGAATGTTGACCGCATACTTCTGATAGAGACCGCCGTAGCTCTCTTCGGTGCTGCGCGCAATCGAGAAGTCCTGATCCGCACAGGCATCGTTGAAGGCGCGAATCAGCTCATTCGCATAACGGACACCGTCCTCCTCGGTCGCCTCGTTCTTGAGCGGCCAAATCAGCGTAATGGTCTTGCTGTCCTCGTCCACAACCGTATCGATATACGAGGAGAGCGGGTACTCGTCCGCATCCTGAATCAGCTCCTCACAGGAACTCTGCGCCTCATCGAAATCCAACTTGATGTCATCGTGAATCACCGCATCCGGTGCCGATTCCCGCTCTGCCGCCGCGGAGGCCTGTGCGGACTCCGTGAGTGTGCCGCGCTTCTGTCCGCAGGCAGAGAGCAAGGCCGCCGTGCCGAGCAGGGCAACCGCCGTCGTTCTTAACAAAACGCTTTTTGTTTTTCTCATGATTTGTTCACCTCTGTTTACTCAATCCGCATTATATAGAACGCCAAGCTATTTTAACAGCATTTTCCCTACTTTGTCAGAAAAGCTTAAAGTTTCACCCTTGTCAAAGCAGCTTCGACGTGGTAAATTGTTCAATATTGGAGGTGTTAAATAGAAAAATGAACAAGAAACTCTCACAGCGCATCGACTGGATGATTACGCTACTGCCCTTTCTGCTGATTCTGGCGCTCTGCCTGACCTTTTTCACCGCTCCGGAGCCTCCGGCGCCGCACTGAATGCCCTCAGAAGCTTTCTCGGCGAGGAGTTCGGCTGGTACTACCTGCTCCTGGGGCTCGGCATCTTTTTGCTGACGCTCTACCTCGCTTTTTCGCGCTTCGGCGACATCCGCCTCGGCGGCGAGCGCCCGCAGTACTCCTTCTTCCAATGGGGAAGCATGATGTTCACGGCCGGGCTCGCGGCGGACATCCTCTTTTACTCGCTCTGCGAGTGGATGATCTACGCCGAAGACCCGCATGTGCAATCGCTCGGCGAGATCCAGGACTGGGCCGGCAGCTTTCCGCTCTTCCACTGGGGGCCTGTCCCCTGGGGCTTTTACCTGGCGCTCTCGGTCGCTTTTGCCTTCATGATTCATGTCCGGAAGCGCAACAAGCAGAAATACTCGGAAGCCTGCCGCGCGCTTTTAAAGCAGCACACCGACGGCATCCCGGGACGTCTCATTGACCTGATTGCGGTCTTTGCGCTGATTGCCGGCACGGCGACCACCTTTGCGGTCTCCGCCCCCCTGCTCTCCGGTGCGGTCTCCGTCATCTTTTCGGTCTCGGACAGCACGGCGCTGACCATTTCGATTTTGCTCTTTATCTGCCTGGTCTACACGGTCTGCGCCTACTTCGGCATCCACGGCATCTCGATCATGGCCGCCTCCTGCACCTGGCTTTCTTTGCGCTTCTTCTTTATGTGCTCTTCCTCGGCGGTATGCCGCGCTACATTCTGGAGACCGGTCTCTCCTCGATCGGCAATGTCGCGCAGAACTTTATCTCGCTCTGCACCTACACGGATCCGCTTCGGAAGACCGGTTTTGCCCAGAACACGACCATCTTCTACTGGGCTTACTGGATGGTCTGGTGTGTCGCAACCCCCTTCTTCATCGGCAGCATCAGCCGCGGCAGAACCATACGCGAACTGATTCTGGGCGGCTATGCGGCGGGCCTGCTCGGCACCTGGATTTCCTTCATTGTGCTCGGGAACTACGGTCTCGGCCTGCAGCTCCTCGGCAAGGTAGACTTGCTCGGCATGTATGAGCAGAGCGGCAATCTCTACGAGACCATACTCACGATACTCCGCACCCTGCCGGGCTATCGCTTCGTGCTGATCCTCCTGGTGCTCTCGATGATTGCCTTCTACGCGACCTCCTTTGACTCCATCGCCGTGGTCGCGAGTGCCTATTCGTACCGCGAGATGTCGAGCGATGAGGAACCCGACCGGAGACTCAAGCTCTTCTGGTCCGTCCTCTTAATTCTCCTGCCGATTGCCCTCCTCTTCTCGGAGAGCTCCATGGCCAATCTGCAGACCGTCTCAATCATTGCGGCCTTCCCGATCGGCTTCATCATGATACTGATCCTTGCCTCCTTCTTCCGGGATGCCTCGGACTACTTAAAGGAGCAGGAGCAAGAAAAAAACGCGAAAGAGCACTGAGCCGACCGAAAGGTCCGAACAAAAAACCACCCCCGACTACGTTTCGGGGGTGGTTTTTGCTACTGCGCGGAACCTTCGGGCGAAGCGGGCTGCAAGTCTACGATAACCGGTTCCGGCCGATTGAAGATTCGCGGGACTCTTGTCGATTCTCGCGCGGCGTTTCCGCGCTGTATACTCCCGCCGCTTCGCCGCTTTTCTGCCTCAGCAAATCCCGCAAAAAAGGCGCCGCAGTCCTCTGCGACGCCTTTTTATCTCACTGTTTTTCGGACGCTTCCCTTACGCCAGTACCGCCTCGTACTTCTCCGCAACCTTCTTCCAGTCGAGTACCTCGAAGAATGCCTTTACGTAATCCGGGCGCAGGTTCTTATACTTTAAGTAGTAAGCGTGCTCCCAGACGTCGATGCCGAGTATCGGGACAAAGCCCTTGCCCTCCATGAGGGGGTTATCCTGGTTTGCGCTCGCAGAGACCTCAAGTTCTCCGTCCTTGTTTGCCGAGAGCCATGCCCAGCCGGAACCGAACTGACCGACCGCCAGCGCCGTGAGCTTTTCCTTCAGCGCCTCAACGGAACCGAAGTGCTTCTCGATGGCAGCGGCGAGCTTGCCTTCCGGCGCACTGTTCTTATCCGGGCTCATAATCTCGAAATAGAGGTTGTGGTTATAGTAACCGCCGCCGTTGTTCCGGAGTGCCTTGCGGCTCGCCTCGTCCTTCACCTCGTCGAGGGAAGAGAGAATCTGCTCTGCGGAGCTCTCCTGAAGGCCGGCAGCCTCGACCGCCGCATTGAAGTTCTTAGTATAGGTCGCATGGTGCTTGGAGTAGTGGGTCTCCATGGTCAGGGCGTCGATGTGCGGCTCCAATGCCGCAAAGCTGTAGCTGAGTTTCACCTGCTCAAACATAGTGGGCTCCTTTCGTTGCATCTATTGTTAGGAATTATTCTTGTTATTATCACTATATCACATCTCCGCCGACTTGCAAGTAAATTCCCACTAATTTACTGGGAATTTATCGTTTGTTCGCCTTCCGTCTCGCGTTTCCGCCCGCGCTCCGCCGCGACGATGTAGATGGGTCGCCCCTTGACCTCCTCAAAGAGAACACCGATGTACTGTCCCATGATGCCGAGGATGAAAAAGAGCACGGCAAACATGAAGCATATCACCACGACGATTGTCGTATAGCCCGCCGGCGCGCCGATGCGCACCTTCATCACAATCGAATAAATCAGGAGTATGAGTCCGAGCAAGCCGGAAGCAATGCCGGCATAGATGCCGAGCCTGAGCGGCAGATCCGAAAAGCTCATGATGGTGTTCATCGAGAAGCGAAACAGTTTGGCAAGCGAGTACTTGGACTGCCCCGCCGCGCGCTCTGCCGCCTCATATCGGAGCGCCGTGCTCCGGAACCCCAGGCTCTGCACATAGCCGCGGAGAAAGCGCACCCGCTCTCTGTAATCATGCCGAAGCACCTCGGCCGCGCGCGCCGAAACGGCAAAGAAATCGGAAGCGTTTTTCTCAAAGCGCGTGCCGCTCAGCGCATTCATCACGCCGTAAAAAGGCGGAGGAGGTGAGGTTTTTTTCACGAGTCCCGCCGAGTGATTTGCGGTTCTCACCATGCTGATTACGTCAAAGCCCTCGTCGAGCTTTGCAAGGATGGGCGGAATGCACTGCGGCGGATGCTGTAAATCCGCATCCATGCAGATGACCGCTCCCTCCGCATAGTCGATGCCCGCAATCATCGCGGCCTCGTGCCCGAAGTTTCGCGAAAAGTGTAGCACACGGACGCGAGGGTCTTCCGCCGCAAAGCGATCCAGAATCTCCGCACTCCGGTCCCTGCTCCCGTCGTTCACAAAGAGGAGGGTGTAGTCCCGGCCGCTCTCCCGGAGCACCTCCGTGAGGCGCTCGTGGCAGAGCGGCAGCGCCGCCTCCTCGTTGTACACCGAGACTACGACGCTCAGCTTCTCTGTTCTCTCAGCCATAAATCTCTATCCCCGTGCTCTCGTGGGAAGGACGCCGCTCTTCCTTCGGCGGGAGCTCCATATAATTTCCGTAAATCTTTGTGAGTACCTCGTCGTAGTGCTTCGGGATTGAGAGCGTGCAGTCCTCAAAGCGAATCTGGATGCGCTCCTGCGCAACCGCATCCGGCAGGCGTATGTCGATATAGCCCGGATCGTAGTTCGAGTAGTACCACTCCGCCGTCTGCTTCCTGTTGGCACGCCGCGCGACTTTATCCTGAAGCGCAAAGAGCTTCCGCATGGGCAGAAGCTTTCCCGCACTGCTGCCGAGGAAGACCGCTCCCTTCTGCCCGAGGCCGTACTTTCGGTAATTGAGCGCGCGCCGATGTCCCATCGCGAGCGCGTAAATCGCCTTTTGCTCAACCAGGGTGTGCGCCCCGGCCTTGCCGTCCGGCAGGCGATCCAAGATGAAGATATCCACCCAGAGGTGGTTTAACTTCTCCTCATAAAAGGCTGTCTCCGCGTCCGGTTTTCTGCGGCGCGAGTACTCGTAAATGATACGCGGCGTAAAGTCGTAGAAGCGGCGGCCGCCCTGAAAGCTGTCCGGAAAGAGGAGCTTCATGCCCTCGGGCAGTTCGCGCGGCGCCACCTTTCGAAAGGCCTCCCAGTGGTTTCTCGTCATCACGATATCGGCATCGTCGTCCCAGGGGATAAAGCCGCCGTGGCGTATCGCACCGAGCAGGGTCCCGGAGTCCAGGGCGTAGGAAATCCTGTACTTTTCACAGATTCGGTGAATCTCTTTCAAAATCCTCAAATTTGCTTCCTGCACTGCCTGCAGGCCGTAGACATTGTTCATGGGACAACACTACTCCTTCTTCTCATAAAACACATTCAACTGTTTGCTCTCCAAGAGCCTGAGCGCCTTGCGTATGCGCGCGGCGTCGTGATACGAGAGCGTTTTGACCAGGGTCTCATCGCTCTCGGCGGCGTAATTCCGCGCGACCTCCCGCATCGCGACGAAATTTTCTTTTCGATAGGGCGCCATGTGAATTTCATGGGCCGTGGTCAGCGTATTGCCGAGGCAAAAGAGCAACAGCGCAGCGAGCGCGAGCCGTTTTTCGCTCTTTTGTCCGCTCTCCCGCGCCGAGAGGAAAAGTATCAGCAAGATCCCCAGCATGCCGACCTGGTACTGGAGGGCATAGCGCGAACTCATACCATAGTTTTCCCGGAGGAAAATCCAGCGCGAGGCCGTGACCATCATATGATTCAAGAACCCCGACCCGATTAAGCAGAGCGGAAAGATGCTCCGTTCCTTCTCAATGAGCTTTGCCGCGCGCCAAAACGCGAGCGCGTAGAGCGCGAGGACCGCAAGCCCGAGCAGGGTAAACACAAAGTCCGGAAGGCTTCCCGCACTCTCCTGCCCGATGACCGTCGAGGCAAAAGAACGAACAAAGAAGCGCGGCAGGAGGAGCGGCCTACTCCGCACAACCGCAAAAATCGACTCGCTCGTCGCGCCGTGTCTCTCTTCGACCGAGAGACTGCGGCTTATGAAATAGAGCCCGAAGGGCAGAAGCACCGCAATCCCCCGGAGCGCACTCTGCCGAAAGTCCCGCCGAAAACGAAGCACGATTACGAGCTCCGCAAGCACGGCGGTCAGCGCGTAAATTGCGCAGTAGGGGCCGGCAAAAAAGAGTATCGTGAGCGAGGGCAGCCAGAGCAGACGCCGCGCGGCCTTCCTGTCCCCGGTCTTTTTGAGCACGGCGTCGAGACTCAGATAGTGGCAGAAAAAGAGCGCAAAGGCAGCAAAGTGTACCCAACCGGAGCCGTTCGTCAGCATCTCCCACTTGTTCAGGGAAAAGACGAGCAGGATGAGGAGCGCGCTCACCGCGACCGGCAGCTGCTTTCTCTCTCTCGCAGTAACGCCCCAGCAAATAGGCGTTCAGCGAGAGGAAAAAGGCACCGAGCATCATATCAAACATGGTGCTGTAGTGAAAGAAGCGCACATTTACAATACGTTCCAAGTAGTTGACCGGAATCCGGGTCAGGATATCGCCGTGCAAGTAGGGCGATAAACTGTATACATTTTCAAGATAGCTGTTCACAAGGCGTATGTAGTCCGTGTAGACCACATCGGCACTCGCGCTCCTAAGATAGGCCGTCAAAAAGAGAAAGCCGAAGAGCGGCAAAAGCCGCACCGTCATTTTTCTACCCATTGCTCAGTCCTCGGTTTCCGTTTCAAAGTGCACGAGCATGGCAAGCGGCGTGGTGCCCCGCTTTTCCGCCGCATTCGCAACGATAAAATTCGTCGAGAAGCTCAGGCGGTTCAGGCTCCAAGGCGTCGCTTCGATGACGAACTCCGCTTCGTTCTCGCTGAGCGGAAAGCTCTGCTCGCCCGCCTCCGTGCGAACGGTGATTACCTCATCGCCCCGCAGCGTTCCGGGATAGGTCACGTGGAAGCGAATCTTGTCGCCGTCCTGCGTCATAATGCGGAGCGACGCGCGCTGATCCATCCACTCATCCCGATAGTAACCGTACTCGACCGCGCATTTCATATCGCGGACCGCCTTGGTCACATCCAAAAAGGCATCGTGTGCGGGATCCTCCGCAAGTACCAGCATGTGCGGGTGAACGAGCCCGATCGAATAGAGCGAATCCACGCGGCGTACCGTGGTGCCCTGCCCGTTTCGCGCCGGGTCAAAGGTCTTGAAAAAAGTTCGCTCCGTAAAGCCGTTCATCTCATAGCTCTTTCCGACGATGATGATTTCTTTCCCGAGCACCTCTCTCCCGTAAGTGCCGTAGGTCACATCCGCAAGCGAATTATAGCGCGCCTGATCCGGAAAGAGATAAATTTTCGGGATAAACTGCCGGTAATACTGTTGCATCACAAGACTCAAAAAAAGCGACCAGACCGAGCAGCGTAAGCGGCGCCGCATTGTCAAAGCGGTAGCGGTGCTTTGCCTCCGGATCTTGATTTCGCGCCCGGCAGGAGGCCTGCCGTATCCCGTAGAGATAGGCGACCATGAGAAGCTGAAAGGCATAGAGCACATAAACCCAGCGAAGTTCCACGCGTATCGTGACCGCCGAAGCCGCAGCACAGCCGATCCAGAAGCCCAGAAAAAAGATGAGGTCCCGTATGAGCTTCATGCCCTCTGCCCCGCGCTTCCGGTAGCGCCGCGACAAAAGGAGCTGATAAAAGCTGATCAGGAGATAGGAAAGCATCGCGAGGTTCCAGAAGAGCACCATCACCTTGACGCGGAAGGAAGTATCCTCCCAGGGGCGTCCGCAGAGATGCTCGGGCCCCGCATTGATGCCGAGGGTGTAGAGTCCCTCGATGCCGAAATTTGAAATCGCACTCTGAAGCGTAAAGGTGTCCTTTAGGCTTGTACCGCCGGTTCCCTCCGGCGATACCGTACCGATCATCAAAAGGCGTATGCCCTGCACCAGGAGAAAAACCCCCGCCGCCAGCAGGTAGCGCTGCCACTTTTTATCCCTGCGGACCAGCAGACAATAGAAAAACATGGGCAGGAGCACCATGTAGCGCTCGTGGGTAAAGCAGTTCAGAAAATAGACGAGCAGCGCCAGGAGAAAATCTCTCCGCTCGCTTTTGCCCCTCAGGTAGCGGTACAGGAAGTAGGCCTGTAAAAGCGCAAAGAAAACGCCGAGGGTCTCCATGAGGCCGAGGAGCTGTCCGATCTGGTAATAGGCAAAGTGCGAACCGAGAAAAAGTACGCCGACCAAAAAGGCGACCGGGCGACTTCCGGAAAGGCGCTTCGCAAAATAATAGAGGAAGCTCGCAAGCCCCGCGTTCAATAGGATATTAATCGGGACAATCCACTCCAAATGTCCGCCGATGAGCCCCAGTTCCAGCCAGGAGAGGGTCCAGTAGACAAAGCGGCAGCGTGTCGAATCGAGCGGAAACGCATACTGTAAAAAACTCTGCTCTCCCCAACAGGACCAGGTGTAAAGATCGTCCTTATAGAGACCGCTGATGCGAAACTGCCGGTTTACAAAGAAGGCCCAGGCAATCAGCGCCGCAATCAGCAAGAGATCGCTGCGCAGGTCACGTTTGGTCCGCTTTCTTCCATGGCTTCCCTCCTTCTTACGCCGCGCTCAGTTTGCGCGGCGGTAACGGTAGAGCGCATTGCCCTCCTGTTCAATGATTACTTCGATGCTCCCCTCTTCCCTTAAGTAGCGGATGATATCCGCCGCGCGCTCATGTGTCGCAAGGAAGTCATCGTCCGTGTAGAGGCAGTTGATGCCCATGCGGTCCAAAAACTCCTTAAAGGCATCCAAGCTGCGGACCAGATACACATTGCCGCCGCTGCCCTCAAGGTCCGTGTAGCTCTGCACGTCACAGGGCAGGAAATAGCACTCCGGCTCCCCGGCAAACGAGAGCACACGCATGCGCGGTGCGTTCTTCACATAGCGGTAGATGGGGTCTGCCCCGTCGAGTATCACAACATCGCGGACAATGCGCCCGTGCGGGTGAAAGAGAAAGGCTCTGCCGCCGTAGCTGCTAAAGCCCCGCGCACCCGCCCAGTTGGTGAGGCAGAGCATGAAAAAGGCAAAGACCGATGCCGGCGCAAGGGCAAGGGTGAGCGCCCGGCTCTCCTCCTTCCAGCAAAGGAATGCGCCGATTAAGAGGAGCAGGTAAAAGAGGCCGTAGTAATTGCCGTCAATCTGATGCAGGCGCTCCAGCGAGAGGAGGAGCAGTCCTCCCTGCACCGCGATGAGACAGCCGAAGAGTGCCGCCGCACGCGCGTCGCTCTTCGGTTCCGCATCCCGCTTCTTTCCGCGGAGCAAAAGCGCTGCAAGGAGCACCGGAATCAGGGTGGTCCCCCAGGCAATGCGTATGTGCAATCCCTCTTCTCCGATCGGTGCGAAAAAGAGGAGAAAGAGGCGGCGTGCCAGTTCCGCGCCCCGCTCCGGAAGGGTCAGAGACGCGCCCGCATTCGGCAGCGTGAGCACGGCGAGCGGGTACTTCCCGCGAAAACCGAGCGCCTCGAAGACGCCGGTAAACACCGAGACCAGCGGGTAACCCGTTAGGTGCAGGGTTCGTGCGGTCACCGCGATGAAAGCAAGCAGGGTGAAAAGCGGCGAGAGAATACGTCCCCGCGGATTTCCGTCCCGCTTTTCTTTCTTTTCCTCTGCCATAGCCTTCTCCCGCCCGAATCTCGGACGGAATACCGCGGCATAGAGGAGGGCGGCAAACACCAGGCCGCCCGAAAAGACGATGGCAGTCGGCTTTAGCATCAGGGTAAAGAGAACGGCACTCGCACCGAAGACGAAGGCCTCCGCCCGCGCCCTGCCGCTCGACTGCTCCGCCGTTAGGAGTTCCCGCACGGCGATGAGCTGAAATAAGACGGTGATGAGATCGGTCTTTGCGGAGATCGAGAGGTTCATGACCCCGGGGATTAACGCCGCCGTAAAGACCAGACGCTTTGCGCCCTCTGCCCCTAAGAGCGTGCGCCCGAGGTCAAAGAGAAGCCAGAGCAGGCCGATTCCGAGGCAGAAAGAAAACGCGAGCACAGGCCCGAAGCTATGCTCCGTATAGAGCGGCAGCGCCAGAATCTCAAGTCCCTTCGGATAGAAATACACCTGGTTCACCGAACCGAGCGATTCAAAAATGCCGCGGCCGTTGTCGAGGACAAAGGGCGAGCGGAGCGCATAGCGGAGCGAGTCGTAGTCGATCGCGATGTTCATGCGTCCCAGCTGCACGAGCACCGCCGTGACGGTCGCCGCCGCGAGCACGCTCTCCGTCCGGGACTCTCGCCGTATCGTACAGTGATAGGAGAAAGCAAAGCCCTTCTCTCCGAAATAGCGGAGGAGCGGCGGCAGAAAGGCCGCGAGACAGACAAAGGCCGCAAGTATGCGCCATAACCTTGTCCCGCCGAGGTGCAGGGCCGAGAAAAACGCGACAAGGACTATCCATGCCGCCGCACCGAGCAATAAGCCGCGTCCCGCCCGCTCTGCCGTGAGGCGTTCGCGATCGCCGAGCAACTCTCGCCCGAAGAGGGCAAGCGCCGCGAGCCAAAGCCCCGCGATGAGCACGCTGAAGAGCGCGAGGTGTCGCGCCGCAAAGAGAGCGCAAATCAGCGCGTTCGCAATGCCGCGCTGACAGCTCTTAACCCGGCGCGCGGCAACAAACAAAAGCAAAAACAAAACGCCGATTTCAAGAAACATGGCGCCGGTCTCCTCCGAAGAGAACTGTGCCGCAAAGAAACCGTCGTCCCCGAGAAAATAAAAGGCGAGAGCGCTCAGCAAAAGTGCGAGGAGAAAAAGAACCCCTGTCTTAACTCTTGTAGTCAACATAAGCACTCCGGTAAGCGCGAAGGATGAGCGCCGCAATTTTTTCCGGCCACATGCGCCGGAACATCGCGCTCTCTTCCGCCTCTCGCACATGGTTTTCGGTCAACGCCGCAGTCGCGGCACCGCCGTGGATACGGTAGAGCAACAGCGGGCGCTCCGAGACCAGCCAGCTTCCCGGCTCCGCCGCGAAGCGATAGAGTAAATCCCAGTCCAGCACAAAGCGGAGCGAAGTCGAAAACGGCGAAACGCCGAGCAGGTCTCTCCGATACGCACAGCTCGGACAGACAATGGGATTTCCGAGGCGCAGGCTGAGACGCTTGCCCGCCGTCGTGCTTTTGAAAAAGGGCAGGCGAAGCGGAAGGCGGAGCAGTTTCTTAACACACTCGGCCTTACTGCGCCTCTGTATCTCACCATCCTTTAAGATGCGCGCATCCGAGGTAAAGAGCGCCAGGTTCGGATACCGCTTGACCGCACGCAGCAATTCCTCCGTGTAATGCGCACCGTAGACATCATCCTGATGCGCGAGCGTCACAAAGCTACCCTCCGCTTGACTCAGCGCAAAATTCCAGTCCGCACCTATCCCGGGCTTTCCCTCCCGCACGCAGTAGCGGAAGCCGTACTTTTCCGCAAGTTCCTTCAAAAAGGCACTCGGCGTCGCCGTGCAGAGCAGGCGCTCGGAGGGAACGCTCTGTCGAAGCAAGGAGCGGAGGCAGGATTCCAAATAAGGAGAGTCTCCGTAGGCGCAAACCGCAAAGCTATGCGTCATTTCGAAACTTCCTCCCCGAAAAAGCGATCCTCAAGCGCGAGGCAGAGCGCGTGGTAAATCGGCAGGTGCAGTTCCTGAATCTGATACGTCTCCTGTCGCGGCACTATCAGGGCTACGTCCGCAAGTTTTGCGAGCGCACCGCCGGTCTTTCCCGTGAGCGCAATGACCTTAAGGCCGAGCGCCCGCGCGGTCTCCGCCGCGTTCAAGAGATTCTCGGAATTGCCGGAGGTACTGATGGCAAGCAGCACATCGCCCTCCCTTCCGTAGCCGTAGACTTGCTGCGCCATGGCAAACTTCCAGTCCGTGTCGTTGCCGAAGGCACTGGTCAGGGCATCGTGTCCTGTGATTGCAATGGCGGGAAGGGCACCTTCCAACATCTCCGCGAGACGCTCTCCGCGCGCCCCTCCCCGCTCCGTCAGTTTCTTCCGAAACGCCTCCGGCACCCTACGCCGAAAGGCAAAACTCTTCATGAGCTCCCCGACCATGTGCTCGCTGTCCGCGGCGCTGCCGCCGTTGCCGCCGACCAGGAGCTTATTGCCCGCCGCAAACGAAGCGCGAAGCAGGGCCTCTGCGCGGTATAGTTCTTCTCTCAGAACTTCCAACTCCGGGTAACGCGTGAGCAAGAGCTCTAAATTTTTTTCTCTCTCCATCATCTCGCTCCTCTCTAGTCCATCTCAACAGTGTACCAAAAAAATCCGAGCTCGTCATTTTTCCGAATCGTTATCCGCGCCGATGCGCGGATACATACAAGAAAAGCCGCAGGGCTTCTGCCTGCGGCTTACTTTCAAATGGAGATGGAGGGATTCGAACCCTTGACCCCCACGTTGCGAACGTGGTGCTCTCCCAGCTGAGCTACACCCCCACGGGATTTGAGCGGTACTACCGTACCAACAGGTGTATCTTACACCCAATCCCAAAGCTTGTAAAGCTTTCTTTCATTTCCTTACAAGTTTATTTCGTCTTTTTCCCGATAATCTCGGTGACCAGTGTCTTCAACACTTCGATCATGCGATAGAAGTCCGTGACATTCAAATACTCGTAAATGCCGTGATAATTCTCGCCGCCGGTCGAAAGGTTCGGGCAGGGAAGTCCCATAAAGGAGAGCTTTGCGCCGTCCGTGCCGCCGCGTATCGCCACCGTGCTCGGCGTGATGTCGTGCTTCCGGAACGCAGCCCGCGCGGTCTCGATTAAATACGGATAGGGCTCCACCTTCTCCTTCATATTGTAGTAGCTGTCCTTCACCTCCGCCGTGAGCTTTGCCTCGGTGTTCGCATACTTTTCGTTCAGCTGCTCCGCGACTGCGAGGAAGGTCTTCTTCATGCCCTCAAACTTCTCGCGGTCGTGCTCGCGGATGATATAGCGGAGCTCCGCGGAGCTCTCATCGCCCTTCATCTGGCAGAGGTGGAAGAAGCCCTCAAAGCCCTCGGTGTTCGCCGGGGTGCAGGTGGGCAGGAGCGACTGGAACTCCATGCCGACCATGACGGCGCTGACCATCTTGTTCTTCGCGGAACCCGGGTGTACGTTCACGCCCTTGATGTGCAGGTAACCGGAAGCCGCGTTGAAGTTCTCGTACTCGATGCCGCCGATTTCGCCGCCGTCCACCGTATACGCAACTTCCGCGCCGAAGTTCTCGACATCAAAGAACATTGCGCCCTCGCCGATCTCCTCATCCGGCGTAAAGCCGATCAGAAGCTCGCCGTGACGGTGTTCCGGATTTGCCTGCAGATACTCGACGAGCGCCATAATCTCCGCAATGCCGGCCTTATCGTCCGCGCCGAGCAGGGTGCTGCCGTCCGTGACCAGAAGATCGTCCCCCTTCGCAAGCTCAAGCTGCGGGAAGGTCTTCGGCGCAAGCACTTCGCCGTGCCCGAGCTCAATCACGCCGCCGTCATAGTTCTTGACGAGACGCGGCTTCACATCCGTATCGCTCGCCGCGGGCGAGGTGTCCATGTGGGCAATGAGACCGAGTGCCGGAGTCACCGCATTTTCCGCCTCCGTGAGATTCGAGGGGATGCGCGCGTAGACATAGCATTTGTCCGTGAGACGCACGTCCTTTGCGCCGAGCTCCTTTAAGTCCGCCTCGAGCTTACGCGCAAGGTCGAACTGCTTCTCGGTCGAGGGATGGGTTCCCGTTTCCTCCGAGGATTGGGTGTCTATTTTGATATAAGAAATGAGTCTTTCCAGTGCATCCATACCGTTGTCTCCTTCTTTTCAAACGAAGTCTGTTACAATCCCATCCTACACGATGGGTTGCAATAACTCAACACCCCTCGCGCACTCCCCTCAGACCGCAAACTTTAAATAGTAATAGACCGGGTTTGCGAGCTCAAGTGCGCGGATGCCGAAGTCCAGAAACACAGGCGCGCCGAGCAGGCTGAGGAGTAAGAGCGGCAAGAGTAGGGCAATGAGCAAGCTTCGTTTGCCCCGCGTCAAAATACCGGTTGAAATCACGAGGAAAAGGCAGAGCAGATTCAGGAGGAAAGCGCTGCGATTTCCCGCCCCGGATCTCCGAAGAGACCGCCCGCAAGCAGCAGGGCAAGGAGGGCGAGGGAGGCGAGTCCCTGCACCGCGAGCAGGTAGCGGAGCGCATAGCGCCGCTGCGCCGCACGCGGCACAAAGTCAAACATGCCCTGTCTGAGGTCCTCCAGATAATAGAGCAACGCGACAAAGCTCATGAGCAAAAGCCAGAGTGCCCCCATGCCGCGGAGCGGGGCACGGAGATAGCTCACGGCCGCCGCCTCTCTGCCGCTCTCGTTCACATAAGAAATCAGATTACCGTCGATTTGAATCTCCGCATAGCGCGCCGCAATTTCCTCTGTGAACGCGGGATCCTCCGGATTCCGGTTAAAGTTCTCCGCGAGGAAATGCCGGTAAATCTCATAGGAAATCGTCGGAAAAAGCGCTCGGTACAAGTTCTCGCGTGACAGTTTGACGACGGAACTATCCTCCCGCTCGAGCACGGTGACCAACCATAGATTCTTCCCGGCTGTCATGCGTTCTACCCGCGCTTCGAGATCCGAAGGCAGTATCCAGGCCGCGTCCAGTTTGCCCGCGCGGAGTAAATCCCGCGCGGCGCTCTCGCTCTCCACGCGCCGGTAATGCAGCACGGACTCGCTTTGCAGCAAGTTCTCGGCCACCGAAACCGCGAGCGGGGAGCTCTGTCCTCCCTTCTCTTCCGCCACAATCCCGATTTCAAGGATGCCGCTCTTTCCCCGGCTCCCCGTGCGGATGAAAAGTCCGAGTAGCGGCAGGAGTAAGAGGAGCAAAAGAAAACTCTTCCTCCTAAAAAAGCGCTTGCATAGCAATAACTCCCAGCGAAGAAACTGTCTCATCTCTCCCTCCTTCCCGCCCGCATGAAGCCCGCGAGCATGAGAAAGGCAAGGGCCCAGAGGAGCAGCACGGCGCCGGGCAACAAAAAGTGCGCCGAGTTTCTCGCCCGCCATGAGGCGCTCCAGATAGCGGAAGCACTGCCCGCTCGGCAGCGCACGGCTGAGTACCTGCATGCGCTCCGGAAAAAAGGCCAGCGGATAAAAGCAGCCGCAGAAATAGGCGAGGAAGATTCCCGAAAAGAGCTGAAGCAAGGCGCCTCCCAAGAGTCCCTCCGCAAACTCATAGAGCAGAAACTGGAGCGCGGTCGCAAAGAGCAGCGCCGGCAGAAGCCCCGCAAATTTTTCCCGCAGGAGGGCCAGGAGCGGGAGGAAGGCGAGGGTCTGCAGACCGAAATAGGCAAGGTACTCCGCGAGAAGCTGTGCGCCGCGACTCACGCCCTCGGCAGCCAGCAGGCGCCCCAGTACGGGCGCGCGCCCGGCCGCAAAAGGCAGGGCGCTGACCCCCGAGGCAAAGAGTAAGAAGCAGAGCAAAGCCGCCCGGTAGTACCGGGCGAGATCTACCCCCGCAAGCGGTACCACCGTCTCCGCATTGTAGTTTCGGTTGCGGTTTAAAACCGTGCCGAGATAGCGGAGGTTGATTTCCGTCAAGAGTTTCGCATGGCGGTCCTTCGCACCGTGGGCGTCAAAATAGCCCTCCGCCGCATAGATGCCCTTCTCGGTTTCCTTTAAAATCACCTCGGCCGCGCTGCCCGCCTCACGGATCAGGGCGCTGTTTAAGCCCGCCTCGAGCCCGCCGCCCACATAGCGTATGGTCTTATTCTCTCCCTCCGAGAGCGCGGAGAGAAAGTCATCCGGCACTTCGAGATAGGCCTGAATCTCGCCGCGCTTTAATTGCGCGGCCGCCGCCTCTTTGTCCAGCTGTTCGTAGGAGATTGCGAGGCGGGAGCTGTCCATGTTGTTTAGGATACCGAGCCCCGTCCCGAGATAGGTCTGCCCCTGTCCGCCGACAATGCCGAGCTTCAACTTGGCACTCCCTTCCGTAGAGGGCGCAAAAAGCTGTGTCAGGTAAAGCGAAAGCAGGGCCGCCGCCGCGAGCAGAAGGAGATTCGCGAAGAAAGCACCCGGTAATGCGCGGAGCGCGCGCTTCCACTGCGCGCCGAAATAGCGTCTCATAAGAACAAGGCCTCCGCCGCCGCCGCGCTCTCCGGCTGCGGGATGTTCCGCAGTACACCGTCCCGGAGAAACACCAGTTGATCGCAGTGCGCAAACTCCGCAAAATCATGGGTCACAAAGAGCGCCGTGCCGCCCGCCGCCGTAAAGCGCTTTAGGTAGGCATAAAACTGTGCCTTGCCCTCCATGTCGAGCGCCGCGGTCGGCTCATCCAGCAAGAGAATTTTCGGCTCCCGCAACACGGCAATCGCGATCGAGAGCCGCTTTTTCATGCCGCCCGAGAGCTTTGCGACCGGCTTTTTCAGAAAATCCGCAGCGCCGAGGGCCGTGATTACGCCCTCCGGCGCAAGTCCGCGCGCCACGGTCGCCCTGTCGTGCCAAAGCAATAAGTTATCAAAACCGGACAATTCCTCCATCAGCGGATTCGCCTGCGGCGAAAAGCTGACCAGAGTCCTGCGGCGCTTCGCATTCTCGAAGAGTTCCTCTCCCTCATAGCGGAAGCTGCCGCTGTCCGGCCGCAGAATTCCCCCCAAAACGGAAAGAAGTGTGGTCTTCCCGCTGCCGTTTCCGCCGAGAATGCCCACACACAACTTCCGTTCGCCGCCTGCAGGTTAATCTCCCGCAGGACAGCGTTCTTTCCGTATTGCTTTTTAATCTGATGTAAAACCAGCATTGATTACTGCATCATACCCGATGCCTTCAGGGACTGCTCGAGCATATCGAGGTAGTTGCTCGGGATATCCGTCTGACGGAGCTGTCCCAGATAGCTGCTCCAGTTCGCACCCTTCATGAATGCCTCAAACGCCGCATCATCCGAAACGTCGACAACGTCGCTCGGTGCGCTCGGCTCCTCGCCGCCCTCGCCGCGGGTGGTATCAATCGCGATCGTGACGTACGGCGTGTCGCCGCTCTTCAGGGCCACCGTGCCCTTGGTGCTCTTCGCGGTCTCCGCGAGATCGAAGTCGATTGCAAATGCGCTGAGATCCATCATCGAGCTGCTGCTCTCGCTCTCAAGGCGGACGCTACCCTTTGCGGTAAGCTCGCTCTTCTTGAGTGCCTCAAGATCAAGCTCGTCGAGCGTAAGAACCGCAACCTTAGAACCCTCCTGGGTGAAGGTGAACTCACCGCTCATCTTCTTGCCGTTGTTCTTGCCCTTACCGTCCACGCGGAACAGCTCGTTGCCGTCCTCGGAGAAGGTGATCTCGGAAGCGAACTCCTCGCCCTTGTTCGGCGCCTTCATCGTGAACACATAGTTCTCGCTGGCGTTCGCGTTCTCAATGCGAAGCTCTCTTGCGATGACCTTGTCGCCCTCGCCGAGCCAGATGGTGGAAACAAGCTTGCCCTCAAGCTTCTGCTCCCCTTCCTTCTCGAGAGACTCCTTGAACTTCTCGTACGTTGCCTCGTCGGTGCTTGCCTTGATGATATCCGCAAGGTTCTGGTCGTTCTTTGCGGTCTCGACAATCTTCTTGCCGAGCTCGGTCAGCTGCTCGCCGTCGAAGGTAGCCTCAAGCTTGGTCGCGTTGACGGTGTAATCGCCGACCGTCACATCTTCCTTGGACTCCTTGACATCCTTCGCAGCGTCCGTGATGATCTTCGTATAGTTGGTCACGAGCTCGTCGAGCTTCTTGCCCTCCGGGAGCTTCTTATACTCGCCCATCATCTCGCCGAAGCTTGCGCTGTCGCCGAGCGCGCTGCCCGGGATGTGCATGTACTTATCCGCGAGTTCCGGAATCTGCAGGTACAGATCGTTGTCGGACATGACAAGATTCATCGTGCCGAGTGCCTTGTCGTTCAGGCTGAGCGCAATGCTCTCCTCAAGCGCCGACTTGCTGATCTTCGCGCTCATCTTCATGCCGAGGGTCTTGATCCAGGAGAGATCCGTGCCGCCCATCAGCGCGCTGAGCGTGCTCTTGCCGCCGTCCTCCAGGGTGATCACGATATCGCCGCTGCCGCTCTGGACCTTGTCGCTCGCAAGCTTATCTCTCGTGGTCTCGTAAGCACCCGTGAACTGCGTGGTGAACTCCTTAACCTGCTTCTGCTCAGCCTCTTTGTAGCGCTGATCCGGAGAACTTGCCTTCTTCCCGCAACCGGTTGCCAGTGCCATTGCCGCAACGACAGATGCCGCGCCGACCGCCGCTCTCTTCCATCTTCCAAACAATCTCATTGGTTTCCTCCCTTTCCGCCTAAGCTCTTAGGTCGTTCCGTTAGTATAACATATTATCTTTATTCACGGAATGTTCACAAACTATTTTTTTGTTTTCTTTTCGTTTTTCGTAAGATGTTTTTAGGAGAAGTCTGACTTAAGCGCTTCCCAGACCGCATCCATGCCGTTGTGTGCACGAATATAGGTCGAAGCGCGCGCAGACAGGCCTTCCAGCGCCGCGCGGTCGCGGTATAAGCAGAGCGCCGCTTCCGCAAAGCGGGGTGCGCTGTCCTCGATTTCCATGACCGTCTCCGCCGCGGGGATGCCCTCCGCGCCGATCGAGGTCGTGAGCACCGGTGCGCCGTAATAGAGCGCCTCAATGACCTTGCCCTTCACGCCCGCGCCGTAGCGGAGCGGCACCACGACCAGACGGCAGTTCTCATAGAGCTCCCGTAGCCGTTCGTCCGAGACAAAGCCGAGAATGTGGATGCCGTTCTCGGGGCTGTGTGTGAAGCGCCTTCAACTCTTCCGGCACCTTGGAGCCCGCGACATAGAAATTGACCGGCTCTTCCGCGCGTATCTTCGGGAACACTTCTTTCAGGAACCAGAGCACAGCATCCAGATTCGGCGGGTGCGCAAAGCCTCCCACAAAGAGCAGGCCCTCTCTCTCTCTTCTCGTAGCCGAAATCGCCGAGCTCCGGGAAGCTGTCCCAGACATAGGCGGTCAGGGGCTTCACGCGTATGGTGCTGTCGATGGCATGGATGGCCTTGCACTCCTCTTCCGAGGGGTAAAAGCTGAGCGCTGCCTTCCGGAGCAGCGTGAGTTCCACGCCCTTCCAGTAGGCCGAGGCCTCCCGGTGCGCCTCCTCTCCCGTCAGCTCGTACTCGCGCCGCTCGCGGAGGAAGTGGAGATCGTGTCCGTAGTAGAGGACGCGGATAGAAGTTCTCTCCTGAATAAAGTCAATGTACTTGCTCGCAATGTGCGGGCGGTTCAGGTAGACAAAGTCGATATCCGCCGCGTGCTTCTCAATCCAATCCCAGATGCCCTTCTGCATGGCCTCGCCGTAGAGCACCTCAATGCCGAGCTGGGTCAGCGCCGTCGTGTAGGGCTCCTCCGCCGCAAAGTTGTCGCCGAGGAACTTGACCTGATAGCCCTGCTTCACAAACATCTTTAGGTACTGCCAGGTGGTACGGCTGCCCGCATCTTTGTCAAAGGTCGGAACATAGTGATCCACCACAAGGATGATCTTTTTTGCCCTTGCTCCGCTCGCGCGCCCGGAAGGGATCCGGGTTGCCGTTGTTCTCAAACTGCTCTGCAAGCTCTTTCTTCCACTTTTCCTTTAATTTCTCGGTGTTCTCGATCTGATAGCGCTTTAAGCCCGTTCCCTGCACATCCGTGCCGTTCGAGATGCCCTCAAAGTGAATGACCACCGACTTCGGCTGGTAGACCACGCGATAGCCGTGTGATCGCACCTCAAAGGCAAGATCCGAGTCCTCACAGTAGGCGGGCGCATAGCGTGTGTCAAAGCCGCCGATCTCTTTCCAGAGCGCGTGGCGAATCAGAATCGCCGCGCCGGACATGTAGTCGACATCCTTTACATAGTTGAATTCGGGAAGCGTCGGGTCCTGAAGCCGCCCGTAGTTCCAGCCGGAGGCATCGCTCCAGATGATGCCGCCCGCCTCCTGAAGCCGCCCGTCCGGGTAGACCAGCTTGGAGCCCGTCATACCGATGCTCGGGTCTTCGTCCATGAGTTTTAAGAGCCAGGAGAGCCAGCCCTCGGTCACCTTGGTGTCGTTGTTCAGGAAAAAGAGGAACTCGCCGCGCGCCTTGAAAGCCGCCTGGTTACAGTTCTTTAAAAAGCCCTGGTTGGTCTCGTTTCTCGCGATCACCAGCCCCTCCGCAAAATCCGAGAGGCGCTTGGTCGCATCGCTCGAAACATCGTCCGCGATAATCACTTCGTAGGGGATGTCCTTCGTGTGCTCAAGAAGAGAAACCAGGCAGGCATAGGTGTACTCAATCTGGTTATAGCAGGGGATGATAATCGAAACCCGCGGGGCTTCAAACTGCGGAAAGTGCAATTTCCCATGCTCGCGGTAAATGTCGCCGATGGCAAACTCGCCGTCTACCAGATTCTTGCCCTCCGGCGTGTGCATGAGCTTCCAATGCTTAAGCGGATGGCGCACCGCGTTCAGACGGAATAAGAGACGCTTTCTCTCCTTCGAGCCCTTCGGGTACTTCGCGTTGAAGATTGCGCTCGCCTTCCGTCGAAGGCGGGAGTAGAGCGTCTGGTGGCGACTCAGATACTGTAAGGTTTCCGCAAGCTGTCCGTTTTCCGCGCGGAGATCCCGTATCATGGTCTCCAGATTCACGACATGGTTGTCCGTTAAGCGCTTCACCTCGGTGATTTTTTTGATCTCCGCATCCCGAATGCGAATCTCTTCTAAGGAGGCCGCAAGTTGGTCCCTGGTCTCCTCGAGGGTGCGCTCGGTCCGCGCAATGATCTCCGCGTTCTGCTGGGAGACAATGAAGCGATCCAAGAAGCGCGCCTGTTCCTCGCCGGCCACGCCGCGCTGGAAGGCCGCCTCCTCCGCGGCAAAGCCTGCCGCCTCTTTTGCCGAGATGCCGAAGCGCAGCAAAAAGGCCTCTTCCGTGCCGAGCCCCAGGCTCTCGCGCTGCTGCTCATAGAAGCTTCGAAGCGCGCGGTAGCGCACATAGCTCTTGTTGAGCGGCTTTGCGGAGACCCACTCACAGTCGATTCCGGTGAGCGGGACCTTGTCGATGCCGAGCGCTTCCGCGCCCTCCGGCACGAGGAAGTTATCGAAAATCGCGTCGATGTTATGCACTTCGCCGCCGCCTATGATGCGCTGCAGCGCGCGCTCCAATGTGTCCTCAAGAGGCTGCCCCGCCGCAAGCTCGCGGCAGATGACGCTCGTAAAGCTCTCGCCGAGCACATAGGGGAAGCAGGCGCTTGTAAGGCCGTCCGCGGTCGTTATCTCCGCATCCGCATAGTGCAGGCCTCTGTCCTCGCTCCGAAGTAGGGCGAGGCGCTCCGCAAAGGCTTCGATGTGCGCATTGCCCTCGGGGCTCAGCGCGCGCTTTTCGACCCGCCGCGTGCCGTCCGCCGCCTCCCAAATAATCGTGACCAGGCGGTACGCCGCCGTCCGATTGCGGTTGTACTTCACAAAAACGGGACGGGAAGCCGTCGTCTCGCCGCCCTTGGTCCAGCAGGCGAGGAAGGAGTCCGCAAAGCGCGGGTAGAGCCCGTCGCGGCAGACCTCGTTGTACTTTGCGCCGACATTGATTGCGACATAGGTCGGAAAACCGTAGGCCGGAATCACGCGGGAGAGCTCCCCGACTTCCGGGAGTCGCCGCTCCGAGTAAATTGTGTCCGCCAGATTTTTAAGCGGTTCCGGGAAATAGAAAAAGCTGCTTCCGCCCTCCGCTTCCGTGAGCGCCGAGAGGGCCTCGTAACTCAGGGCGTTCTCGCCGAGCGTTTGTCCCGCAAAGGCGCGGACACCGTAGGCATTTTCCGCAGCAATCAAAAGCGTGCCGCCCGGGCTAAGCAGTTCCCGCGCCGCGAAGAGCGCTGCCTCTCCCTCGCTTCCCAGGGTCCCGTCAAAGAGAATATAGTCAAACCGACCGGAGAGCTCCGTGCTCCGATCGCCGAGTTTTTCCTGCCAAAGTCTCAAGTTCTCCCGGGAGCTTTAACGCTTCTTTTCGCGCCCGCAGGAGGGCAAGCGCCGACACATCCGTATCGAGCGCCGTGACCGCGAGTCCCTTTCGGAGTAAAAGTGCCAAGAGACCGCCGTCCCCGGCCCCGGCGAGCAGAAGCTTTGCGCCCGCGCGGAAGGGATACCAGTCGAGCAGACTCTCGCGGCGATCGGAAAAGAGCTCTAAGGTCGCAAGCTCCGGGTTTTCGTCGAGCATGCGCGCCGTATCGTTCCCGTAGCGCTCGAGCAATTCCTTGGCTTTTTCAATTCTCTCGCTCATGCCTTCTCCTCCCTCACAGCCTCAACTTCCGAGCCCATGTCGTAAAAGCCCACGGTGTTTTTATTCGAGATAACCGTTAAGCTCAGCACATTGTAGAGGCGGTGATACACCACATGCTCTCCGTTCTCATAGCCGGTGCAACTCATGGAGAGCAAATACTCACCGCCCTGCAGATTCATCTTCTGCCGGAACGAAACCGTGTAAACATCGCCGTCTTTGACAGGCTTAATCTCCGTGCCCTCAAAGAGGGTGTTGGTTCCCGTGATATCCGTTCCCTTTTTATCCCGCAGGGTGTAGGTGAAAATCGGATTTTCGATCGGCGCGTGGAAGCGGACACGCTCCCGTATCGTGAACATCTCCCCCTTCAAGAGAAGGTTCGTCACATTGCCGCGCGCGTCGAGGGTTCCGAAGTCCTCAAAGCTCGCTCTGCCGTCGCCGTACTCCTGCACCTCGGGATTCAGGTTCATGCGGTCTTTCATCCGCTTATCGGAGACCGCGGCTTCAACCGGCAGGCCGAGTGCCTCCTTCTTCTGTTCAATCAGCGCCTCGGCAAGTTCGTCGGTCTGATTTGCCAGTATCTTCTTATAGAGGTCCACCATCTTGCCGGCCTCACCCTGCGCCACGAAATGACCGCGATTTAAGAGCACCACCTTGTCGCAGTATTTGATGATGCTGCCCATGTCGTGACTCACCATGAGTATGGTCGTGCCGTTCTTCATCATCTCTTCCATGCGGCGGTAACACTTCGCCTGAAAAAAGACATCGCCGACCGAGAGCGCCTCGTCGACAATTAGAATCTCCGGATCCACATTGATGGCGAGCGCAAAGGCCAGGCGCACGAACATACCGGAAGAGTAAGTCTTGACCGGCTGGTTCACAAAGTCCCCGATGTCCGCAAAGCGGAGAATGTCATCCATTCTCCGCTCCATCTCCCTGCCGCGAGAAGCCCATCATGGTGCCGTTCATGTAGATGTTCTCGAGACCGGTGTATTCGCTGTTAAAGCCCGCGCCGAGCTCCAGGAGCGCCGAAATATTGCCGGAGACCTCCGCCGTCCCCGTGGTCGGGCTCAGCACTCCGGTGATAATCTTCAGTATGGTCGATTTCCCGGAGCCGTTCGTCCCGATGATGCCGACCGTCTCCCCCTTCTTCACCTCAAAGGAGATGTCCGAGAGCGCAAAGAAGTCGCGGTGATAGGACTTGTGAGTCAGGCTCACGGCCTCTTTCAGGCGGTCTATCGGTTTGTCGTAGAGTTTATAAATCTTACTGACTCCCTGCACCGAGATTGCCAGATTTTTATCCATGAATCAGTCTCCTCTTTTCTCACAGCACATCGGAAAAATGCGGGCGCAGCTTGCGGAACAGACGAAGCCCGAGCGCAAGCAGGGCAAGTGTCACCGCCCAGAAATAAAGGCTCTGCATGGGCCGCTCAAAGAACCAGTTTCCGGCTATCATGCTGTCCCGGTAACCGCTCACGATATAGTGAATGGGATTGAGTTTCAGTATCGGCATAAGCTTTTCCGGGAAGTTCGGGAACATCTCGGGCGCCCACATAATGGGAACCAGCCACATACCGAACTGAAGGCAGATGCTCACGATCTGTGACATATCCCGGAAGAAAACCTGTACCGCCGAAGTGACCAGCGTGAGCGCGAGAATCAAAACAGAGAGCGCCGCACTGTAGTAGACGAGCTGCAGCCAGGTGATGAGCGGCAGTCTCCCGTAGCAGAAGAACATCGCAATCATAATCATGACAAAGATTGCGTGCACCAGAAGGCAGGACACGAGCTTAATGACCGGCAAAACCTCCACGTTGAACACCACCTTCTTGACCAGATAGTGGTACTCCTGCAGACAGTTGGTGCCGGCATTCATCGCCTCCTGGAAGAAGAACCAGGGGACGATGCCGGGGACCAGCCAGAGCACATAGGGCACGCCGGGAATCGGCGGCACCGACTTAAAGCCGAGCTGAAAGATCATGAAGTAAATGAGTACGGTCACAATCGGTTGGACAAACATCCAAATAATGCCGAAGTAGGAGCCGACAAAGCGCTTCCGAAAATCCGCCTTGGCGAGCTCAAAGATGAGCTTCCGATTTCCGAAGAGCTCACGCAAGAGTTCCGTCATAAACAATCTCCTCAAACTCTCAGCACGGCAAGCGCAAAGATGCGGATTCCCACAGAGATTTAAAATCACAAAGCCGTAGGGGCACAAGGCGCTTAAACGGCAATTCGCTCTGAACCGTCTTATTCTGTAAGCCGAAGAGGAAGAGCGGCAGAAGGGGCAGGAAGTATCTGCCCTGCACACCCTCGATCCAAAGCGCATCGCGGGAAGTCCAGGCGAGCAGCATCGCAAAGAGAATTCCGAAGAAGCTGATGCATCCGATCAGGAGCGCATAGAAGCGCGCAAAACGTCCGGGCTCCCTGACCTCCATGTAATGCGGGCCTGACTTCTCCTCGTCGGCAAGCGCCTCTTCGGCTGCCTCCTCTTCCCGCAGTTCGCGCAGTGTTTCCGCCGCCTCCGCGACCTGTTCGGTCGTCGCAGCGGTCAGCACTTCGCTGTCCGTTTCCTGTTCGGACAGGGTAGAAAGGGCGGCCTCCGTGTTTGCCTCGCTTTCCTGTTCCGGAAGCGCCTCGGAAGCCGTCGCCGTCTCGACAGCCGTCTCCGTCTCGACCACAGTGCCCTCGCCCGCTTCCGCAGTGTCCTCTTCCTGCCAAGCGGCTTTGCTGCCCGGCACCAACACGTAGTTCTTTTCTCCCGAGCTGTCCGCAAGGGTCAGCGCGACCAGGCCGAGCGCAAAGAGCAGGGTCTGCAGGCCGGAAGCGCCGAGCAGCGGATCCAGATTGCCGAGTTTCATGCCTATCATCTCCGCGCCCCAGTTCAGTAAGCGCGCCGAGAAGCTGTTCACCAGCATGCGCAGGGTAAAGAAGGGGTGCGAGAACAGTTCGGCGGCCGTAAAGCCCGCGTGGCTCATATCGGCGCTCACATTGCCCGCCTGCTCCGCGGCAGCCGGGAAGAAGTAGGCTTCCAGCACATCCGCATTGACCGCGAGCACCGCTGCGACCAGCGAGAGCAGAAGAATTAAGATGCAAAGCAGCTTTTTGCCAAAGCCGCCGAAGACGCGCGCCGGAATAAGCAACGCAAGCAGGATGAGCGGCGCATAGACCAGCTTGCAGGGGCCGAAGAGCGCCGCAAGTGCGCAGAGCGCGATGAGTTCCCGCGCGCGTATTTCCTCTGTCCCGTAGGCCAGCTTAAAGACCAGCGCCGTGAAAAGAAACACGCAGCCGATTAAGCCCGCATCGTAGGAGAGCGAAGCCGCAAGGTGTAAGCTCATCGGCAAAAGCCCCGCCGCGGCAAACCAGGACTTGCCGATCGGTGCAGTGCGCACCGCAAGCGCGGTCAGGGCAACATAGCAGCAGAGGTTCAGAAACTTTCCGAGGAAGAGCAGTCCCATGGCGCCGAGACCGAGCACGCGCGCGATCGAGAAGCCTATGGCCTGCGGCAGGTAGAAAACGGGTGTGGTCTTCACATCCGGAATCGGCGAAGCGACCGGCTTGGTCGAAAAGGCATAGCGCTTTTCCCAGTCTTTCACCGCGCGATAGGTAGTCTGCTTCACCGGATTTCCGAGCACTTCCGGAAGCTCTTCCGTATCCTCCGGAATTTCCGGGGTCTTCACCCCGTTCATATCCTCCAAGGGATAATCGCTCGCGCGCACCGCCGTGAGCCCCGCGGGGCGAATCAGCGGATCTTCGAAGAGCATGGTCGAAGAAATGCGATAGGCCGTGCTGTAGTGGCTCAGCTCATCCGGCGCCGAGAGCCCCGGCATCACCGCGAGATAGAGCACGCCGAGCACCATCGCGGAAAAGGCATAGGCGCGATACATGCGATTGCTCTTCCGACTCCAGAGCAGCGCCGCAAAGAGCGCCGTAATCACAGAGGCCGGAAACAGGAGCTCATAGAGCACAAAGAGCAGGTTGTCCTAAAAGTGTGCCGCAGCGTCCAGCGCGGAGATTCCGCCGTAGAGTCCGGAGAGCAGTACAAATAAGATACCGATCAGAAAGAACGGCAGCGTACGCACCGCTTTTTTGTTGTTCTGTTCCATGATTCCCCCCATTCTTTTTGACAAAACAGTTATGCGCGCGGCAGCCTTCCGCCGCCGTCTAAGGTGCTCAGCCCTTCTCTCCCCTGTCCTCCTTCGCTTCTTCCGCGAAGCGCTCGCGGAGCGCTTCGCTCTGCGCGAGCGAACTCAGCTTTTTCTTCGAGCAGCGATACCTTTAAAGCTCAGCGAAAAAGACCTTCATAAAGAGAATGGCAATGACCAGCAAAAACAAGAGGTTTGCCGGCGACTGCACGCCGAAAAATTCCGTGAGCCGGTAGAGGAGCGGCGGAAAAGCCGCGAGCAAAATAAAGAGCAGCGCGGAGAGTACCCAGAATACACTGTCCTCGATCTGCATCTTCGCCTTGCGTATCCGCGTCAGCACGACCGCCCCCGCGAGCAGCGCCGCGGCGAGCAGAAAAATACGAAGTCCCACGCTCATGTCTTATCCCCTCCGTGCAGGCTCTTTCCCGCCCGAAAACTCTGAATCAGCAGGATCGAGAGCAACATGCGCGTCATATAGCGCACGGATATCCAGGGTGTCAGATAGCTGTGCCCCGTTGTTCGGAGATCCATCTCCGCCTGAATTTCCCGGAAGCGCACGCCGTTCTTTGCGAGAAAGGAAAGGGTGTCCGGCTCCGGCGGGTAGTTGATCTGCCGCGAGAAGAGCTCTATCATGCGGCGGTTATACATGCGCATGCCCGAAGTCGGGTCCTCGATGCGAACGCCCGAGGCGAGGCGTATGGCCGCCGTAATCATGCGACTGCCGAGCATGCGAAGCGTGTGCGGCTTCTTGACGCTCACAAAGCGGGAGGCAATCACAATCTCCGCCCCCGCCTTGATTTCTTCGTACATCGCGGGGATGTACTCCGCCCGGTGCTGCCCGTCGCCGTCAAACTGAACGGCGGCCCGGTAGCCCTTCTCATCCGCATAGCGCATACCCGCGCGAAACGCGCCGGCGAGACCTAAGTTCACCGGCAGATAGAGCGCGCGATATCCGTTCGCACGAAGTATCTTCGCGGTGTCGTCGGAGGAACCGTCGTTCACCACCAGATAGTCCGCATCCGGAAGCTTCTCTTTGCAGCCCTCCACAACGCGCTCTATGCTGCCGGCCTCGTTGTAGGCCGGGATAATCACCAGTATCTCTTTCATCCGATACTCTCCCAATAACTCCGATTCATCGTGCAGCGTGCTCTCAGCCAATTCGGGAGCAGGCGATAGCGCTTTCCGAGCGCGTAACCGCAGTACTTGGCAGCACTCAGGGCAAAGAGGCGCGGAATTTCTCTTCCCTCTCCCTGCCGCTTTAAAAAGTGCGCCGTGCGCCGCACCAGGCGTATGCCCTCCGACTCGCTCTTAATATCCCCGAATATTTCCGGATGTTCCGCCTGCGAGACCGCGAGGTCAAAGTTTCGGTGGAACTGCTGCGCCGGGGTATAGCAGTGCGAGTGGTAGACCCGCGCATCCGCACAGTAGGCGAGGGTCCCGCCGCTCTTTAAGAGCCGCGCCGCATAAATCATGTCCTCGTTAAAAGATGGCGCGCACGGAAAACCGCCCGAGCGCATCGAAACGCGCCTCATTACATAGCCGCGCAGACATTGGAGGCAAAAGTAGGTCTTGATGCCGAGTCTCTCTTTGTCCGCTTCGGTCTTCAGAAACGACCGATCGCCGTAGTTATAGCGCCGTGTGAATTTTTCCAGGATGTCCGCGTCCGGATTGGCGAGCTGACGCCCGTAGCTCATCTCGGCCACCCTGTTCTCAAGCGGTGCGAGCAGGGTTTTCAAGCAGGCGGTTGTCCGCCGGGCACCGCATCCTGTGTCAGCATGACAAAATAGGCCGTCTCGGAAAAAGAGACCCCCGCATTTCGCGTGCCGCCGTGGTCAAACTCCCGACTTCGAGAGATGATGAACCTCACAGCGCTCGGAAAGACCGAGGAGTTCCAACTGCCCCTCCGCACCGCAGTTGTCCCAGTAGGTGCGCTCGGTGTTCATAATGATGATCTTCCGCGGTTTACGTGTCTGCCGTGAGAGCCGGTCGAGCAGGCGAAACAGGCGCTCGTCCGGGCGATAGACCGGGATAATCACATCCGCCTTTGCTCTCTTCTCTTCCATGCTCAAGCTTCCCCCTTGAATTTTTGGTCCTGCCGAAGCGCCCGCAGCGTCGCCGCGGCGAAGAGCAGGGTGAGCAGCGCCATCATGCCGCAGTACGAGAGCGCACCGCCGAGCAGCCCCCGATACCGTACACCGAATTCCGCGCTGACCCAGGCGAGCCCCGTACCGAGCACATAAATCAGGAAAATACTGCGCTGCCGTTCGAGGATTACCAAACAATAGTATAACAGATTTAAGAGCGCATAAAAGCCGCCGCCCAGAATCACAAGCAAAAGTTCCGTCCGAAGGCCTTGAAGTGCCTTACCCGCCTCCGCACCGACCAGGAGAGAGAGCACCGGGATGCCGAGGAACCAAGCCGCCAGCGTTCCGAGAAGCGTAAGCCCCAGAATGAGCGCCGTTATCTTTCCGACCGTTGTGAGAAAGACCGCTTTTCTCCCCGCCTCTCTCTCGCCTCCGAGAGCAGGGTAAGAACAGGCCGTATCACAAAGTTCGACATGAGGTTAATGACCGAGGTCGGAATAAAAATGGTCGTATAGTAGCTGTTATCCGCCTCCGTGAGATAGCGATTCACCGCGTACTTCGAAGCCGCAAAGATATAGAGATCCAAGAAAGCGCCGAGAAAGAGCCAGCGGCTCTTTGCAAAGAGACGGCGTATATAGCCCCTGCGAAGCTCCGTTCTCACCTTCGCGAGACAGCGAAGCGGCGCGACACAGCAGAGCAATATCATCCCCGCCTGCGCGATGAGGGCCGCTAAGCAGGCAGCAGACAGCGAGCGCGTTGTAAAGAGCAGGAGCAAAAAGAACGCCACGCTCCCCAGGGTGCGAAAGGCATTGCTCTTTCCCGCGAGATACAGCCTTCCCTGCCGCTGAAACTCGGAGTCGTAGCAGTCGGCAAAGCCGTCCAGAATTTTATAGCCCGCCGTCAGAAAGAGCACGGTTCGCGCCTCTCCCGGCACCGTGAAAAGCAGACCGTAAAACAAGGTAGCCAGCACCGCGGCCGCACAACTCAGCAGACGAAACGCCCGGTATTCCCCGAAGGTACCCTGCTCACCGGCATCCGTCACCTGCACCGGCCGCATGCCGAGTAGGCGACGATAAAAATCTGCTGCCCGAAGGTCGAGAAGGCGAAAAAGAAAATGCCGCCCGAAGCCGCACCGAGACTGCGTGTTACCACCGCACCGAGCAGCATACTGGTCAGCGCGTAGATAAAGGAGCCCACCATGTTCCAAAGCACATTGCGCTTTGCGAGATTTTGTCCGCTCCCGATTAAAAATCTGCCGATTCCGTTCATCTTCCTCCGCCCGTCAAAAAGATTTCAAGCCGTATCAGCGCGAAATAAAACGCCGCAAAGAGAAGCGCGGGCCGCTTACAGCCGAGGTAGTGCCGGAAATAAAAGCGCATCGCGTCCTCCCGGAGCTTCTGCCGGTCAAGTGCCCGGCGGTAACTCTTGCCTATGCTCGCCGCGTGGCGGTGCAAATAGCGCTTGCTTGTCAGCACCGCGGTCTTCGCCCCTATCTTTCTGAGTCTCTGCCCGAGGATATACTCCTCCTCATAGAGAAATACGCGCTCGTCGTAGCCGCCGGCACGCAGAAAGCTCGAAATCTCGACCAGCAAGAGCGAGCCCGGCACGCAGTCGACCCGCGCGAGTTTCGCGCGGTAGTGCCGCTCCGGATAGTGTAAGAGAGGCGTGAACAGTCGCCGCGCGACCGGTCCCGCCTCGAGGAGATCCGCAAACCAGCCCCGCAGCGGAAAGGCCGCCGCGCCGGAGAGCACATTTGCGCGGCTCCCCGGACGCTCTGCCCCCGGCGCCTTCGTGGGATTGATCTGCACCGGCGCGACCGCGGCGAGCCCCGGGTTCTTTTCGAGCGCCGAGACAAGCCCTCTTAAGCAGTCCTCCGTAAACTCGGCGTCCGGATTCGCAATCAGCGCGTAGGTAAAGCCCCGCGCCGCCGCGTAGCGAATGCCGAGATTATTGCCCGCGCCGTAACCGCCGTTTTTCTCTGCCGCGAGCACCGTGACCTTATCGCCCTCTTCCGCGCGGAGCGCTTCCAAGCTGTGATCCGTCGAAGCATTGTCTACCACGATGACAGCGTCCAGTGCGGCATAGTCGCGGATGCGCCGAAGCTGCGCGACGGTCGTCTCGCTGTCGTTATAGTTTACGACGATGGCCGCCGTCTTTTCACGCATGTGTCGCCTCCCGCATCTTCCGTCTTCTCTCCTCCGCGCTCTTTCTCACATAGCGCCGTCCCAGCGCAAAGCGAAACGAGGGGAAGAAGCGCGTCATAAGATTCATGAGGTGATAGCAGAAAAGATACACTCTCTTCCCGCCCTCCGGCTTCGCCGTTCGATAGGGCGTCCGCGCAAGGTAGCTTACATAGGCGCGGCCGTAGGGGTTAAAGGCGCCCTGCCGCCACGGTCTTTCATCCCCCGCATAGTGAACTATGGCCGGAGAGCGCTTGGCCGATGCGGAAACGCCGCTCCCCGATTTTCGGTAGGCGGCGAAAAGACCTCGAGCGCCGCGTAGGAGAAGTAACGGTAATTGGTGATGAAATTGTACTTCGGATGCAGCGCGGCAATGCGCCCCCGAAGGAGCCCGTTGATAGCGTCCTGGTCCTGAAAAAGGCAGTAGGGCGCAATCTCCGCGTAATAGTCAAGGAGCTGTTTGCCGATTTCCTCCTCCCGCCAGCGCGCGAGATCCACCAGCATGACACCTGCGTTAAAATACGGCTCTTCCGGCAGTATCCCGAGATAGGCCTTGACCTCGTGGTATATGCTGGGCTCCTCCGCCATGGCGAGGAGTTTCCCGCCGAGCTCTGACTTGTACATGCGGTGCAGACTCCGTTGCACCACGGTATCGCAGTCCAGATAAAGCACACGCTCTAACCCTCGGCGGGCAAGAGCTCTCCGAGAAAAAAGCGCCCCAGCGTACTCAGGTCAAAACGTCCCGTGTCCGGCCGCTCCGGGAAGCGCTCTTCCAGATTGCGGCAAGGGATTAACGTAAGAACCCGGCCGAAATCCGCGGCGAGTTCCCGGAGTCGTTCCGCGGTCTCCGGTAAAATACCGGTGTCCAAGAGGTAAATCTTAAGCTCCTCCTCGTCCGGATTGCAGTCGCAGAGCGAGGCGAGCGAGACCGCAAAGTGCTGTGCGTACGCCTCGTTGGAGACATAAACCACGTTCATTCGCATCCCCTCCTATGGAAACAGCCCGGAGCACGCCGGGCTGTATGAAAGTACAGATTCTTTAGTAAAACAGACGGTTCACTGCAGAGAAGATACCGCGGAGCGAAGCCCTCGTGATGTTGCTCGAGATGCCGACACCGTAGGTCGTACGTCCGCTCTTCTCATCCAACATGTGGATGTAGGAAGCCGCCTGTGCGTTGGAACCCTGGCGCAACGCATGCTCGGAGTAGTCGAGAACGCGAATCTGAAGCCCCAGTGCCTCTGCGAGACCGTGGCGCACCGCGTCGATCGGTCCGTTGCCGACACCCTCAAACTGCCGCTCTTCGCCGTTCAGCATGTAGGTGCAGACAGCGCGGGTCGAGAATTCGCCCTCCTCGAGCCCGTTGTCCGAAATCACGCACTTCTTGAAGTGTACGGGCTCCTTGCGATCCGGATAAGCGCGCTGGAACTCTGCGTAAATCTCCTCCGGCGCAATCTCACCCTGCTTCTCGGAGAGTGCCTGGATGATGTCCGCAAACTCCTTGTGCATGCCCTTCGGCAGGCGGAAGCCGTAGAAGGTATCCATGATGAAGGCAACGCCGCCCTTGCCGGACTGGGAGTTGATGCGCACCACCGGCTGATAGACTCTGCCGATATCGCTCGGATCGATCGGGAGGTAGGGCACCTGCCAGTACGGATTGTTTCGCTCCCGCATGGCCTGCAGGCCCTTGTTGATTGCATCCTGATGCGAGCCGGAGAAGGCCGTGAAGACCAGTTCGCCCGCATAGGGATGACGCGGCGGTATGCTCATCTTCGTGCAGCGCTCATAGACCTCCGCAATCTCCTTCTCGTTCGAGATGTTGAGATGCGGCTCTATGCCCTGCGAATACATGTTGTAAGCCACGGTCAGAATGTCCACATTGCCGGTGCGCTCCCCGTTTCCGAAGAGCGTGCCCTCGACACGGTCCGCGCCCGCAAGGAGCGCGAGCTCGGTCGCCGCAACGCCGGTGCCGCGGTCGTTGTGCGGGTGAATGCTTACCACAATCGAGTCGCGATTCTTAAAGTGATGCACCATCCACTCAATCTGGTCCGCATAGACATTCGGCGTGTTCATCTCGACCGTCAGCGGGAGGTTGATGATGACCTTCTTCTCCGGTGTCGCCATCCCCCACTCGTCGAGGACCGCCTCGCAGACCTCGAGCGCAAAATCGAGTTCCGTCCCCATGAAGCTCTCCGGGGAGTACTCGAGTATGATGTCGTCGCGTCCGAATTCTTTCATGCAAGCCTTGACCGTCTTGACGCCGTCTATGGCAATCTGCTTAATCTCCTCGCGGCTCGCGTGGAAAACCACGTCGCGCTGCAGGGTATTGGTCGAATTGTAGATGTGCACAATCGGATTCGGAATGCCCTCGATGGCCTCGAAGGTTCTGCGAATCAGGTGCTCGCGGCACTGCGTGAGCACCTGGACATGCACGTCCGACGGAATCATCTTCCGCAGCGCAAGCAGACGGAGGAAGTCGAACTCAATCTGAGAGGCCGCCGGAAAGCCGATTTCGATTTCCTTGAAGCCCAGCTTTAGTAGGAGATTGAACATCTCTGTCTTCTCCTCTACGACCATGGGCTCCACGAGCGCCTGGTTGCCGTCCCGAAGATCGACCGAGCACCAGATGGGTGCCTTCTCGATCTCACGGTTCGGCCACTCGCGCTCAGGGAAATGAACGACCGGGTTCCGTTGATATCTCTCGATGTGATACATAGTTCCTCCTTCTTGCAAATGGTATAAAGCGAATTACTTCATTCCTGTCATTACTTCTCTCATATTCCGGACGGCTCCTTGGGAAAGCGGCCCTCAGTTCTCCGCGACCAGCCCCTCCGAACGGAGCACCTCAACCATGCGCGATACACTTGCGTCGCAGAGCTCATGGGTCGAGGCCTCGACCATCACGCGAATCAGCGGTTCCGTGCCGCTCGCGCGGAGCAGCACTCTGCCGTCGCCGGCAAGGGCCTCTTCCTCCCGTCTGACTGCCGCGAGCACGGCCGCATTGTTCTCGGCCGCCGCCTTGTCCCGCACCGGGACATTCACGAGGCGCTGCGGGTATATGGTGACTTCGCCCGCGAGCTTCGAGAGCGGGAGTTTGGTTTCCATCAGCACTTCCATGAGTTTCAGTGCCGTCACCATACCGTCGCCCGTCGTCGCGTACTTTGCGAAGATGATGTGTCCGGACTGCTCGCCGCCGAGGCGGTCGCCGCTCCGCTGCATCTCTTCGTAGACATACTTGTCGCCGACCTTGGTCTTCTCATAGGCAATCCCCTCGCGCTCCAGTGCTTTGTAGAGTCCGAGATTCGACATAATGGTCGTCACGATGCGATTATTTGCCAGTTCGCCGCGTTGCTGCATGTACTTGCCGCAGATATAAAGGATGCGGTCGCCGTCCACCAGCTCGCCGTTCTCATCGACCGCAAGGCAGCGGTCCGCGTCGCCGTCAAAGGCGAAGCCGAGGTCACAGCGCTCCCGCTTGACGGTCTCGATTAAATCCTCCATGTGTGTGTGGAGCCGCAGGAGAGGTTGATGTTCGTGCCGTTCGGCTCCGCGTGAATCAAAACCGTCGTCGCGCCGAGCGCGTCGAACACATTTTTCGCAATGCTGGACGCCGAGCCGTTTGCGCAGTCGAGCGCCACCTTCACGTTCTTAAACGAGCGTGTCGCGAGCGAAATCAGATGGCCGATGTAGCGGTTTCTGCCCGCCGAGAAATCCGTCGTGCGACCGATGTGCTCTCTTCCGGCGAGCGGCAGCTCGGCCGGCGTGCCGTCAATCCACGCTTCGATTGCTTCGATGACGGACTCTTCCATCTTCTCGCCGTTTCCGTTTAGGAGCTTAATGCCGTTATCGTAAAACGGATTGTGGCTCGCGCTGATCATGATGCCTGCGTCAAAACCCTCCGAGCGCACCACATAGGCGACACTCGGGGTCGGTGTCACGTGCAGCAAAAACACATCCGCGCCCGAGGCCGTGAGTCCGGCCGAGAGCGCATCCTCAAGCATATAGCTCGAGCGGCGCGTGTCCTTGCCGATTGCGATTCGGCAGCGCTCGCCGTTCGCATACTTCTGCCCGTAGTACCAGCCGAGATAGCGTCCCACCTGATAGGCGTGCATCGGCGTGAGCTCTACATTTGCCTCGCCGCGAAATCCGTCCGTTCCGAAATACTTGCCCATTACGCCTCCTCCCGGAGCAGCTTCAAATAGCGTCGCAGTGCGTCCCGCCACTCGGGCAGGGGCGTAAAGCCCTGTTCAACCAGCTTGTCCTTTGCAAGGCGGCTGTTGAAGGGGCGCGCCGCCTTGGATTTTCCGTACTCTTCCGTTGTGACCGGGATGACCTTGGTGTCCATCCCCGCCTCTTCGAAGATTGCCTTTGCGAACTCATACCAGGAGATGTAACCGCCCTCATTGGTCGCATGGTAAGTACCGTACTTCTCCGTCCGAACCATATCCGCGAGCAATACCGCCAAATCCAGCGTATAGGTCGGCGTACCGACCTGGTCGTTGACCACGCGGAGTTCCGGGTGGTTCTTGCCGACACGCAGCATGGTCTTGATAAAGTTGTTGCCGTTCACGCCGAAGACCCAGGCAATGCGGACGATGAAATACTTACTGAGCTGCTGCCGCACCGCTTCCTCGCCGTAGAGCTTGGTCATGCCGTAGACGTTCTGCGGATCGAAATCTCGGCAGTCCGGCTCCCAGGGTGCCGTGCCCTGACCGGAGAAGACATAGTCCGTGCTGATGTACATCATCTTCGCGTCGATTTCACGGCAGGCAGCCGCGAGATAGGCGGTGCCGAGCCCGTTGATCTTCTGAACCGTCTCCCGCTTGTCGGCATCCTCCGCGTCGTCAACGGCAGTCCAGGCCGCACAGTGAATCAGCACCTCCGGCTTTACTTCGCGCATCACACGTTCCACCGCCTCGCGGTCGGTGATGTCGAGCGAGACATAGGGACAAGTCGTGACCGCCGTTCCGTCCTGCACGCCGCTGTACGTCGCCGCCAAGTCGGAGCCGATTACCTCTTCGCCGCGACGCAGCAGTTCATTCACGACATCGTGCCCCAGTTGGCCCGCGACGCCGGTGACCAGGGCGCGCATCAAAGGCGCTCCCCGTACATGGAGTCAAAATAGTTCCGGTACTCGCCGCTCACAATGTGCTCCCACCAGTCGCGGTTGTTCAGGTACCAGTCGATCGTGACCGGGATGCCTGTGTCGAAGGTGTGCTCCGGCTTCCAGCCGAGCTCGGTCTCAATCTTGGTGGGATCCATCGCATAGCGGAGGTCGTGACCCGGTCTGTCCTTCACGAAGCGAATCAGACTCTCCGGCTTATCCAGCGCGCGGAGTATGGTCTGTACAACCTCGAGATTGCTTCTCTCGTTGTGCCCGCCGATGTTATAGACCTCACCGACTCTGCCCTTGCGGACAACCAGATCGATTGCGGAGCAGTGATCCGTCACATAGAGCCAGTCGCGGACGTTCTGTCCCTCGCCGTAGACCGGGATCTCCTCGTTGTTCAGCGCACGGCTGATAACAAGCGGAATCAGCTTCTCCGGGAAGTGGTAGGGGCCGTAGTTATTCGAGCAGCGGCTTATGGTCACCGGCAGCCCGTAGGTTCTGTGATAGGCCTGCACAAAGAGATCCGCGGCCGCCTTCGCGCTCGAATAGGGCGAAGAGGTGTGGAGCGGGGTCTCCTCGGTGAAGAAGAGGTCCGGGCGGTCCAAGGGCAGGTCGCCGTAGACCTCATCCGTCGAAACCTGATGATAACGCTTTATGCCGTAGGTGCGGCAGGCATCGAGCAAGGTCGTCGTGCCGACCACGTTGGTGCGCACAAAAATCTCCGGGTCCGTGATGCTGCGGTCCACATGGGACTCCGCCGCAAAGTTAATCACAACGTCCGGCTTCTCCTTCTCGAAAAAGTCAAAGACAAAGGCTCTGTCCGCGATATCGCCGCGCACAAAGCGATAGTTCTTCTTGTCCGCAACCGGCGCCACACTCTCCAGATTGCCCGCGTAGGTCAGAAGATCCAGGTTGATGATCTCGTCCTCCGGATAGTGATTCACCTCGTACTGCACGAAGTTGCTGCCGATAAAGCCTGCGCCACCTGTCACTACTATTTTCATCTCTCTGTCCTCTCTGCGCCTTTTTACTGTACCAAGTACTTGCCGTCCAGAACGTCTCGCAAGTACTTGCCGTACTCGTTCTTCCGCATGGACTCTGCCGCTTCCGCGAGCTGCTCGCCGGAAATCCAGCCGTTTAAGTAGGCAATTTCCTCGAGACAGCCTATTTTTCTGTGCTGATGGGTCTCAATCGTATAGACAAAATTGGTCGCCTCGACGAGGGAAGCATGGGTTCCCGTGTCAAGCCAGGTGAAGCCCTGCCCGAGCAGGTTCACTTCCAGCTCGCCCTTCTCCAGATAGAGGCGGTTTAAGTCGGTAATCTCAAGCTCACCGCGCGCACTCGGCTTTAAGCTCTTCGCAAACTCGACCACGCGGCGGTCATAGAAGTAAAGTCCCGTCACGCAGTAGTTCGACTTCGGCTTCTCCGGCTTCTCCTCAATCGAGACCGCCCGTCCTGTCTTGTCGAACTCGACAATGCCGAAGCGCTCCGGGTCGTCCACATAGTAGCCGAACACGGTTGCGCCCTGCTCCCGTCCCGCGGCGGTGAGCAGCTGCTCCTTCAGGCCGTTGCCCGCGAAAATATTGTCGCCGAGTATCATTGCGACGCGGTCGTCGCCGATAAAGTCCTCGCCGAGCAGAAAGGCCTGCGCTAAGCCGTCCGGGCTCTGCTGCACGGTGTAAGAGAGCGAGATGCCGAACTGGCCGCCGTCGCCGAGCAGCGCCTCAAAGCGCGGCGTGTCCTCCGGCGTCGAGATAATCAGAATATCCCGTATGCCCGCCGTCATCAAGACCGAGAGCGGGTAGTAAATCATCGGTTTGTCGTAAACCGGAAGCAGCTGCTTACTGGTGACCTTGGTCAGCGGATAGAGCCGCGTGCCGGATCCTCCGGCGAGTACAATTCCCTTCATCTTGTCTCTCCCTGTACACTGTATTTTCGGATGACGCCTGTTTTCTGCTGTTGTTTTTGTCCGATCAGAGGCCGTTGCCGAGCGGGGTCGGCTTCACCGGATTGCCTGCCGCATCCACCTCATAGCAGTAGAGTATGGTGCGCGCGTCGCTGAACTCATAGGAGCAGGTGACAAAGGAGAAGAGCTTGTCTATGCCCTCCGCCGGAAGGTCGCGGAACTCGCAACCCTTCGTCATCTGATCCACATAAGCGTTGAATTCCCGGCGATCCGAGAAATCAATGCGGCGTTTATCCTCGCCCGCATCGGTATAGAGCGAGGCAAGCGGCTTTAGAATATAGGTGTGCTCCGGCGTGTAGAGATATACGCGCGTATGCTCCTCAAAGAAATTTTTTCTCTTGAACGAAATGAGCGGCGTGAACATGGTGCCGTTCTTCATGTGATGTCCGTAAATCAGGTTCTGAAGCTTCGAAAAATCCGCCGTGTCGTCGCCGTCCAAGAAGACGCCGTCGTAAGAACCCTCGCGCCCGTCGATATCGCGGCGCAAATAATATTCGTTGTCCGCTTCCCGGTGCAGAATCGGATAATTGACCACCGTTCCCGGCACATAAATCCACCCGACCACATCCGGATTCTTTGCCTTGAGCGCCGCAAAATCGATGACGCGCTCCGCATCCGGATCCTGTACCGGCAGAGCCGCAGCCGTGCTCTCCGCCGCAGCCGTTGTCTCGGCGCTGCTGCTCGGAGCCGCCGCTTCGACTGTCGGCATCTCCGCATATTTCTTCAAATGTGAGTTGCGATCCAAAAGCCGCTTTCCGTTTGCCGCACCGAGCAAAAGGATGAGCGCCAGCAGCGCTGCGTGCGACTTATTTCGCTTCTTCTTTTCCTCCATATTCCTCCTGTGGCAGTTCTGTTTTTCTTCGCCAAAAAAGCGCAGCACAAGCATAACTGCGCTTTTTTACTATATCACTCTTTTGTTATCACTTCTATATATTTCTTGACCTGCCAACAGGGCTGAATACGCTCCGAGACGCTCGTGTCAAGAGTCTCGCCGCGCCAAGCAGCAAGGTGCATTTTGACCGCCGGGAACCCCGCCCGCTCCGAAAAGCCGACGCCGCCCGAAAAACGCGGATTGCACTCGAGGAAGTGATATCTGCCGCCCGCATCCTTGATAAACTCAAAGTTCACGCAACCGATCAAATCCAGTTCCGCCGCGAGTTCCCCGCAGATTGCCTCGAGTTCGCTGTCGCGGAATACCTGCACCGAGAGACCGGCCCCGCGCTGACTTCTGAGATGCTCTTCTCTTGCGAGCGCCACGGTATTGCCCGCCCGGTCTCTCACCGTGTCGACACAGACCACACGCCCCGAGACAAAGGGCTGCGCAAGGTAAGTATCGGCCCGACCGAGCATGCGAAGTTCAAGCAACGCGCGGGTCAGCGCCTCGCGGTTTGCGATGCGGAACACCCCCCTCGGAGCTGCGTCCGTTGTCCGGCTTTAAAATAAGCGGCATGTGGCGCAGCAGCCACTGCTCTCTCTCCTCCTCCGTGCGGTGCGGCACCTTGAAGGTCGGAATGGTCGCAAAGCGCTCATTCCCCGCGCGGCGGAATACCGCCTCCGCAGCCTCTTTGCTTCTGCGCTTTCTCCTTGCGTTCACCAAGCGCTCCCCCGAGGGGGCCAGCAGCTCTGCCCTGCCGAGTGCCTCTCCCGCCTCGCCGAGCACGTCGAGCTCGGCATCCGTGAGCGGCAACACGCCGTCGATTTCTTCTTTTTCCAGGATCTTTGCGAGCTGTTTTAAGTACTCCTCCCGCTCGTCATAGCGAGCAGCCGATAAAAGGCATCCACCTCCGTGCTCTCCGAGAGCAACTCCGCGGCGTTCAAATCCGTACCGACCACATAGCAGCCGCTCGCCTTGAGTTCCCGTATCACGGCAACCGCCGAAAACGATCCGATAGCCGTCACCAATATGCGTCTCAATTCTCTTGTCTCCATTTCAAAATCCCTCTGCGCCCTGCGCTTGAATTCCAAATTTTACTGTGTTAGGCTAAAACTTTACCATATTCATATAGAATGTCAATCGATGAGCCTCCCCCTGAGGCCCCTTTCCGCAAAGAGGAAAAGCAAAATGGAAAAAATTACCAGTTTTACCGTGAATCATTTGGATTTGGAACCGGGCGTCTATGTCTCCCGTAAGGATGCGGTGGGCGGCGAGACCGTCACCACCTTTGACCTCCGCCTGACCGCGCCGAACAAGGAACCTGTCATGAACACCGCGGAAATCCACACCCTCGAGCACCTCGGCGCAACCTTCCTTCGGAACCACGGAACATTCGGCGACAAGGTTCTCTACTTCGGCCCCATGGGCTGCCGCACCGGCTTTTATCTTCTGCTCCGCGGCGACTATGAATCCGCGGATATTCTGCCCTTGCTCCGCGAGCTCTTTCTCTTCACGCGGGATTTTCGCGGCGAAGTGCCCGGTGCTGCCGCGCGGGACTGCGGAAACTATCTCGACATGAATCTCCCCATGGCAAACTGGGAGAGTGCGCGCTACTTGGAGCGCGCCCTGAACGCGCCGAAGCCCTCCCAGCTCCGCTATCCGGCGTGAGATTTTCGCTTTTGTAAGAAAACCGTCAGAATTACCAGGCGCTTTTTGTGTACCCTTGTTGACAATTTATGTTAAGATATTCTGAACTGAGTTTTGCAACTTGTTTCCATGAGGAGGTACTTCAAATCATGAAATTAAATCTTAAGCGAGGCGTAGCCGTAGTGCTCACCGCCTCTATGACCTTACAGGCCCCCGTCCCCGCCCTCGCAAAGGTAGTGGGACGCAGTGCAAACCCGGCTGCCTACAGCACTTCTTCCGGCAGTGCGGAGCTCACGGCGCCGGAGAGCACCGAAACCGCAGCTCCGGCAAGCGATAACAGCGCAAGCGGCGCGGAGACTTCCGCGCCCGCCTCGACCGAGGCCGCTGCTCCGGCAAGCGACGGCAAGCCCGCAATCGGCAGCAGCGCGACGAGCATCGACGAGACCCAGAATGCGGCGCAGAGCGGAAGCCAGTCCGCGAGCCCCGCTTCGGATGCGACCAACCCGGACACCAAGTTCGCTTCCAGCACCGCACAGTACACCGCTACCTACACGGCGACCGAAAAGTCGGTGAACTCCGACTACAGCCTCCCGGGCAGTGCGGATTTCGCGGGCAACCCGGGGCGCGATGACCTCTCCTCGATTTTCGAGAACGCGGGCTTTGAGGCACTCGGCACCGGCAACACCCCGGCGGACCCGGTTTTAAACCAGGTGCAGATTGCAACCTACCAGATGCGCGATGCGGCCGGCAATGTGATCGGCGACACCGCGACCAATAATCCGGGCAAGGGTCTCTTCTCGGCAAACGGCTTCTCGAAGTTCTACATGATTCACTCCGGTGTCGCACGTATGTACTACCGTGTCTACACCGACCAGCACGGTTGGAGCCCCCTGGGCATCTTCGAAGGAAATCACGCCCTACAACGAGGACGGCGCAAAGGTTCAGGCCATCCAGATTCGCGCAAAGGCATGGCACACCGCTACAACGATGTCTACTACAAGGTCATGCTGAACGACGGCACCGTCCTTGATTGGGCAAAGAACGGCCAGACGACCGGTACCATGGGCTCCGACCGCTACATTGTAGGCATCCGCGTGGGCTTCTGGCACAACACCGAGCACTTCCCCTATGCTTCGAAGAACCTGATGGTCGGCAAGTATGAGGGCGCTTACCGCGACGGCACGGGCGTTCACTACTCCTCCCACAGCGGTACCCCGTACACGGGCTGGGGCTTCCTCGACAATGTCCAGCACTACTTCATTGACGGCGAGCCGGCACGCGGCTGGCACTATGTCGACGGCTATAAGTACTACTTCAACAACGACGGCTCTGTCGTGACCGACATGGAGACCATCCTGGGACCGCAGGCTTCCTACCAGATCAACTATAACCAGGGAACCCGCACCATGTACATCATGGCGAAGGACGGCGACAAGGGCTACATCATCCCGTACAAGACCTTCAACTCGACGAGCGGCCCGGATACGCCCATGGGCAACTTTAAGATTTATGCGAAGTACGATGTCAAGTACATGCACGACGATGTCCCGGCGGCCATCTACTGCAAGTACTTAAACCGCTTCTACAACGGCTTCATCATCCACTCGATTCTCTACTACAGCGCAAAGCTTGAGCTGGATGCGATTACCTTTAACTACATCGACGATGCGGCTTCCGGCGGTTGCCTCCGCCTGCTCACCGGTTACTCCTACTGGGTCTACAAGAACTGCGGCAACGGCACCGTGGTCCACATCTACAACGATCCGTGGAACAAGGGACCGATTGAGAAGGATGCAATCGAGGTTCCGATTCCGCGCGACCAGAAGTGGGATCCGACCGACCCGAGCTCCGGCGAGGCACAGGCGGCGCTCCAGGCAGCGGCTCAGCTCGAGCAGCAGAAGGCAGCTGCGGTTGCGGCAGGCCAGCTGAAGCTCACCGCAGAGGAGCAGCAGCTCGCGGACGAACTGAAGAAGAACTAAAGCGCCTTTTAAAGCGCTCACAGCGACGTAAAACGCGGCGCGGGAAATATTCCCGCGCCGCGTTTTCTTTTGTGAATCATCAGGCTTTAAGTCTCCCCTCACTTCATTGCTTCCAGTATCGCATGAATTTCGGGCTTACCTCGCTTTAACGAGATGAGTCTGTGGCTCTCGTCGAGATAGCAGTGTTCGCTCTCTCCGGTACAGCGGAGCTCTCCGCTCGTCTTCTCCGTCACCCGGTAGCGAAGCCGCATGCGCGCGCCGTTATAATCCGCTATTTCAACCGCAATTCGAAGCGTCTCCGGAAAACGGGACATCATGTGATACTTCGCCGTGACCGATACCACGGGGCTGATTACGCCCGCCGCCTCCATCTCCTCGTAACCGAGCCCGGCCTCTTCCATGGCCGCGGTCCGCGCCTCCTCAAACCAGCGAATATAGTTCGAGTGGTGCGCAATCTGCATCTGGTCTGTCTCGTAATACTGAATCTTGTGATCCCAAACGTAAGTCTTTCCCATGTTTCCTCCGGCGCAGGCGGAAACACATGTTCTTTTACCCGCGCTCCTGCTATACTAACACATAGTAGGGCGCATGGGTCTTTCAATTTTCGAAAGGAGGTCTCGCTTGTCCCGCATCGTTTTTCATATTGACGTGAACTCCGCGTTTTTGTCCTGGAGCGCGCTCGAGCGGCTCGAACAGAATCCCGACAGCGTTGACCTCAGAACGATTCCCTCGGCCGTCGCGGGCGATGTTGCCTCGCGCCGCGGGGTCGTGACCGCCGCCTCCATCCCCGCAAAACGCCTCGGCGTAAAGAGCGGCGAGCCGGTCAGCGCGGCGCTCCGCCTCTGCCCGAACTTAGTTCTGGTCGCCTCGAATTTTTTTCCTATTACCGCCGAAAATCCGCTGCCTTTCTCGAGATTCTTAAGCGTCACAGTTCTGCGGTGGAGCAGTTTTCAATCGACGAGGCCTTTCTCGATATGAGCGAGCACTTCTCGGACCGCAGGCAGGAAGAGGCCGCGATACGCGCGTGTGCGGCGGCCATTCAGACGGAAATCCGGGAGACCCTCGGCTTCACGGTCAATGTCGGTATCAGTGAAAACAAGCTTCTCGCCAAGATGGCGAGCGACTTTGAGAAGCCTGATAAAATCCACACGCTCTGGCCCGAGGAAATGCCCCAAAAACTTTACCCCCTTCCGATTCGCGCTTCTCTTCGGGGTAGGCGGCCAAAGCGCCGAAAAATTGCTGCGTTTCGGCATTCACACGATAGGCGAGGCCGCCGCGACGCCCTGTGAGGTCCTACAGCGCATTCTGGGGCCGAGTGCCGGGAAGGCCGTCTATCAGAGCGCGCGCGGCATCAACCACTCCGCCGTGCGGCGGGAGCGCCCGCAGGCAAAGAGCCACTCGGTGGAGCGCACAACAACGACAGACATCGAGAAACGCAACGCGGCCGCCGAGCTCCCGCCCCTCCTCTCGGAACTTGCGGAAGAACTCTCCTCGCGCCTCAAAAAAGCAAACGTTCGCGCCGAGACGCTCGTGATTATCGCTAAAACAAGCTCTTTTCAGCGCCACATGCGCCAGCAGCGCCTCCTTGTCCCGAGCAACGAAAAAGAAGTGCTTGAGGCGAGCGCCCGCGAACTCTTCTCTGCCCTTTTGGAGGGCGAGGACGGTCTGTTCTCAAAGCGGGAGGCCCTGCGCCTTGTCGGCATAGGCGCCGCCCGCCTCGAAGACCCGCAATATCAACAGCTGTCCCTCTTCTCCCTGCCGAGTCCATCGGAAGTGCGGGAAGCAAAGCAGCGCGCCGCGGCAGAGGCAGCCCAAGCCGAAAAGCGCGCCGCGGCAGAGGCAGCCCAAGCCGAAAAGCGCCGAAAGCTCGGCGAAATGCAGGCCGCAATCTCCGCCCGCTACGGAGACAAGGCTTGCTTCGCGGCGGGGCGCTGCTCTCTGCCGAGAGAAATGAGATACCAAACACGCAGATAAAAGCAAAACAGCAGGGAGCTGAAATCAAAGAGCCCTGATACGAAATGCGCGAAGCAAGCAAACGGAAGGTCGATACCCCGGGCGCCATGTCGGCCGGCAAACAGATACGCCGCTCCCGAATCACAAATCGCCGGGCGCATCTCGGAATACCGAAGGCTCTTTTGAAGCAGACAGACGCGAGATACCGATACCTAACGGAAACAGGAAGGAAACGCCGATGAACACACCGATTTATGACTTTGTGAGCGATTACATACGCGCCGGGAGAAGCCGTCTCCACATGCCCGGCCACAAGGGACAGAGCGCCTTCGGCGCGGCGCTCTACGGCATTGAGGCGCGGGATATCACGGAGATTCACGGCGCGGATGTGCTCTCGGAGGCCTCGGGCATCATAGGCGAGAGCGAGGCCAATGCGGCCGCCCTCTTCGGCACGGCGCTGACTCTCTACTCGACCGAGGGCAGCAGCCTTGCGCTCCGCACCATGCTGGCCTTAGCGCTCTCCCGCGCACCGCGCATCCCGGGCGAACGCCCGCTCCTCCTCGCCGCACGAAACGCGCATAAGAGCCTCCTCTACGCAGCAGCTCTCCTCGACTTTGACATTGCCTGGATTTATCCCGAGGACACAGCGCTGGACAGCGTCTGCTCCTGTCACCCGAGCCCGGACTCGGTATGCGCAGCGTTACGCACCCTGCCGCGCCCGCCCTTCGCTGTCTTTTTGACGAGCCCCGACTACCTCGGCTTTCTCGCAGACATCCGCGGCATTGTTCGCGCGGTCGATGCGCACTGCGGCAAGGGAGCAGTCCCCGTTCTCGTCGACAACGCCCACGGGGCCTACCTTCACTTTCTCGAAGAGCCCCTGCACCCCATGGATCAGGAAGCCTATCTCTGTTGCGACTCCGCGCACAAGACCCTGCCCGTCCTGACCGGCGGCGCCTACCTCCATTTCAGTGCAGAGGCAGCCGCGGAAGTCGGTTCGTCCGCGCGCCGCACCATGGAGCTCTTTGCCTCGACCAGTCCCTCGTATTTGATTTTACAGTCCCTTGACCTCTGCAATGCCTACCTCGCGGACAACTACCCGGCCCGCCTCTATGCCTGCATACGCCGCATTGAGGGGCTTAGCTACTATCTGCGCACTTCTCGGTGCGGAACTCTGTGCAAGCGAGCCGCTAAAACTTGTGCTCGGCAGCGGCGCTCTTTCGGGGGAGGAGGTCGCGGCGCTCTTTCGCGCCCATCAGATGGAGGTCGAATTCGCGGATCTCTCCGCCGTGGTGCTCATGTTGACCCCGGAAAACCGGCCCGAGGATTTTCTCCGCATCGCCTCCCTCTACCGCGAAGAAGCCGCTCTCTGGACAAAAAAAGAGACGGCAAAAGAGCCGTCTCTTCGTCTTCTTCCTCTGCCGCGTGTCTTAACGATACGGGAAGCCATGCTGTCTCCGCAGGAGACTGTCCCGGTCACGGAGGCCGTGGGGCGCATACTCGGCCAGCCCACGGTTTCCTGCCCGCCCGCCGTTCCGCTCGCAGTGAGCGGCGAACGCCTCTCGGCGGACTTGCTTCCGCTCTTTCTTCGCTACGGCGTCACCGAGGTCGCCGTCGTGCGGTAATCACTCAGAGGCTCTGTAAAACCAGCATCTGGTAGGCGTGATACGCCACCTGAACCGGCGCCGGGAGTAGCATATCCGCGGCCGCCTCAATGAGAATGCGGCGGTTTAAGCGCCGCTTCCAGAGGGAACTCATCTTCTTCCCCTGCTTCTTTAACTTCTTTAAGTCGACAAAGTCGACCGGCGTATTCTGCTCGATTTCCTTCTTGCCGAGCTCTGCCAGGGCACGGCGGTTTTCTTCGACCGCCGCCGCGAGATCCTCTTCGGAAATCCCGCGTATGGTCGCGAGCAGCCGCTCCCGGTCACCGCGGAAATTGAGCGCAATGCTGCCTGTCGCCCAGTAAGTGCGGATGCGCTGCACGCCCTCCGTCTTTTCGAGAAGCCCGTGCAGAGCCTCGTACTCCTTGTAAGAAAGCTGCCGTCCCAGAATCTTTACGCGGAGGCTACCACCGGTCTCATGTACCACCTTACATTTCATACTTTCCTCTTTCCATCCTCCTCTCGGCGAGAGGAGGCTTATTTTATTTAGCGAAAACTTACAGAGGAAAGTATAGCATAACTCGGCGGAAATCATATTTCCGAGATTTTCTTCCGTTCTTCGATTGCAGGCACGCATCCGTTCGCCGGGATTGCTCGCTATGCGGCTGCGAATATGGTGTTCTTCTCACTCCCCGAGGTAGGCGCGGACTCGCTCCAGCGCGCGTAAGCCCGCGCCGCGTCCAAGCTCATAGACACGCATCAATTCGCCGGGATCGCTCGCAATGCGGCTTATGCCGAGCTCCTCCCGCGGGTAAATTAAGAGCGCCCGCCCGCGCTCCGCCTCTTCCTCGACAAAGCGTATGTTCTGATTGTAGGTGAGGTGGCGCATCTTCATCGCAAGGGAGGCGCGCGGATAGCCTTTCAGTGCTGCCCCGACGATGGTCCCGGACGCACCGCGCTCCTTCCGGTAGCCCTTGGGGCGTGTCAGAATCACCACGTTTTTCTCATAGCCGAGACTCAACATCTTTTTCAGCGGTATCGAATCGGTGATACCGCCGTCCAGGAGCTTATGCCCGTCCACCTCGACAATCCGCGCCACCAGCGGCATCGAGGCCGAAGCGCGCATGTACTCGACATCGTGGGCATCGCCCTTCTCGCAGCGGTAGTAAAAGGGTCTTCCGGTCTCCACATCGGTGCAGACCACATAGAACTCCATCGGATTCTTTTGAAAGGTCTCCGTGTCAAAGGGAAACTTTTCAAACGGCACCTCGCGGTAGGCAAAGTCCTTGTTGTAAAAGTCGCCTGTCAGCAAGAGAGAGCGGAGCGATCCGTAGCGCGGATCCGCGCCGTATTTTAAGTTATAGCGAAGCACGCGCCCCGGCTGATTGGACTTATAGTTGCAACCGAACACAGCGCCCGCGGACGTGCCGATGGCACCCTCAAAGACAATTTTATTTTCCAGAAAGACATCCGTGACACCCGCGGTAAAGAGCCCGCGCATGCCGCCGCCTTCCATGACCAACCCACGTTTCATAGACTATCCTTTCCGTGTAAGAACCATACAGTCTGCATTATAGCGAATTCCGATTGCGACTTGCAAGCTTCCGGTCTTTTCAGCCGGCCGTTTCGTGCTATAATAAGCCTGCTTCGGCACAATTCCCGCCGCACCTTCGGCAGCAGGGAACTGCGGCTCTCCGGAGCGGAACCCGCGGCAGTGTCCGCACATCTTGTTTCGTCGTATCTCCGAGAGAACGACAGAAAGGACAACTATGTATACACCCAAAAACCGTATTCTCTACCTGAGCCAGCTTGCTCTCCTCGTCGCGATTGAACTCGTGATGAAGTTAGTCGGCCTCGGCTCCGTCCCCATCGGCCCGCTGTCGATGTCCTTCTTAACGGTCCCGATTGCGGTCGCAGCCATCCTGCTCGGGCCCTTCGCAGGCGCCGTGACCGGCGCTGTCTTCGGTATCACCGCATTTTATGAGTGCGTGAGCGGAACTTCGCCGCTCGGCCTCGCGCTTCTGCAGTTCAGTGTGTTCCACACCTTTATGCTCTGTGTGACCATGCGTGTCCTCGTGGGTATCTGCACCGCCTGGATTTTCCGCCTGGTGCTCGGCGCGAGCAAGCGGAAAAATCTTTCCTTCCTGGTCGGCGCCGTTGCGGCCCCCCTCACGAACACGATTTTCTTCATGGGCTACATGGTTCTTTTCTTCTATCAGACCGAGGCGATTCAGGCCCTTGCGAACGCACTGCACGCGACCAATCCCCTCGCCTTCATCGTGCTTCTGGTCGGCCTGCAGGGCGTGATTGAGGTTGTGGTGAGCGGCATCGTGAGCACCCTGATTGTGAAAGTCCTGTCCCGCCTCCTCGCGGCGCAGCAGGAAATTCGCTGATTGCGTTTTCTGACAATTTCATACAAAGAAAGCGAAAAAGAGCTTGTCATCCGCCGGATGACAAGCTCTTTTTTTCTTCTGTTTTCCCGCTTCGTGCGCTTACCAGAGGCGCTGCCGTACAAGCATAAACAACAAGGCAGCCATCAAAATGCCGAATTCCGCCTTCGAAAGCAGCTTCTCTTCAAAGCAGTGCAGACGGTACAACGCGGCATCCGCTTCCTGTAACTTCTGCGCCTGCCCGGAACGGAGCAACTGCTCGCTGTCCATGCGGCGTATCAGTAAGCTACCGATGAGCCAGAGTATTCCCAGGCCTGCCGCAATTTGCAAAAGCGGCAGCTCTGACAGCAGCTTTGACGCGAGTACTTCCGCCACAGCCAAGGAGATAATCAGCACGCCCAGTATCATACGGAATAAATAGATGCAACGCAATGAAAGTGGCTTTGACATAGCAGACCTCCTCACAAGAAAAATGCATCTTTGTTTCGATTTCATTGTACAACGCGCATTTTTTTTTTGCAAGTTAGTTATTTCTACCTATCGTTTTCAAGCTATTTTGTCGGGGTGGTATCCGCTCTCAAAGTATCATCGAAAGCCCGATTCTCTGCTTCTTGACATCGGCCTCGACCACCTTGACCTCGACGATATCGCCGACTTTCACAACCTCCGAGGGGTGCTTCACGAACTTGCCCTTCTTCATGCGGGAGATGTGCACGAGGCCGTCCTGGTGTACGCCGATGTCCACAAAGGCGCCGAAGTCAATGACATTCCGCACGGTGCCGCGGAGTATCATGCCGGGCTTCAAATCCTCAATCTGCAACACATCGCTCTTTAAGATGGGCTTCGGCATGTCCTCGCGGGGATCGCGCCGCGCCGTCGTGAGTTCCTTCTCGACACTCTCGAGCGTGACCTCGCCGACCGCGAGCTGCTCCGCGAGCGCCTTCCGCTTTGCCTTGTTGAGTTTAAAACTGAGCCGGCCCTCCCGAAGCTTCTCTTTCGCTCTCCCCCGCCGCCTCGAGGATGGCCTTCGCGAGCGCATAGCTCTCCGGGTGCACGCCGGTGTCATCGAGCGGATTCTCGCCGCCGCTGATTCTAAGGAAGCCCGCGCACTGCTCAAAGGCCTTGGGCCCGAGCTTCGAGACTTTTAAGAGCTCCTTCCGGTTCTTGAATTTGCCGTTCTCTCGCGGTAGCTCACAATATTCTTTGCCGTGGTCTTCGTGATGCCGGAGATATAGCGGAGCAGAGGGGCCGAAGCCGTGTTTAAATCCACGCCGACCGCGTTCACGCAGTCCTCGACCACGCCCTCCAACGCCTCGCCGAGGCGCTTCTGCTCCATGTCGTGCTGGTACTGCCCCACGCCGATGGACTTCGGGTCAATTTTCACAAGCTCCGCAAGCGGATCCTGTACGCGGCGCGCAATCGAGGCCGCACTGCGCTGTCCCACATCGAACTCCGGAAACTCTTCGGTCGCGAGCGCGCTCGCGGAGTAGACCGAAGCGCCGGCCTCGTTCGTAATCACATAGGAGACCTTCTGCGGAAGCTCCTTTAAGACCTCCGCGACAAACTGCTCGGATTCGCGGGAAGCCGTGCCGTTTCCGATCGAGATCAGGGTCACACCGTACTTCTCGATAAACTCTCGCAGCTTCTCCCCGCCGCCGCGCGCTGTTTCTTCTCGTTGGTCGGCATGGTCGGGTAGACCACGGCGGTATCCAGCACCTTGCCGGTCTCGTCCACGACCGCGAGCTTACAGCCGGTGCGGAAGGCCGGGTCCCAGCCGAGCACCACCTCGCCCGCAATCGGCGGCTGCATGAGCAGCTGATGCAGGTTCTTCCGGAACACCTCAATGGCGCCCGTCTCCGCCGCCTCGGTGAGCTCGTTCCGAATGTCGCGCTCCACCGCAGGCGCCATGAGACGCGCGTAGCTGTCCGTAATCGCGCGGTCCATCGCCTCGGCGGTGTTCTTGTTCTCTGCCTTAATCAGGCGGCCGCGGAGGGTCGAAAGAATCTCCTCACTCGGCGCCTCGATGTAGACCCGCAAAATCTTTTCCTTCTCGCCGCGGTTCATGGCGAGCACGCGGTAGCCGGTCGCCTTCATCAGAGGCTCACGGAAGTCATAGTAGGTCTCGTAGACCGCCCGCTTCTCTCTCTCCTTCTCGGCTTCGTTCTGCTTCTCCGCGCTGCCCTTCTGCTCGCGCCGCGCCGCGCAGAGCTGACCGCCCCGCTTGGTCGTGTCGCGCACATAGCTTCGAATGACGCGCGCGTCGGAAAAGCGCTCAGCGAGTATATCCAGAGCGCCCTGGATGCAGAGTTCCGCCGTACCGATTCCCTTCTCCTCGGAGATGAAGCGCTCGGCCTCTTCCTCGAGACTCTTCTCGGTCTTCTGCGCCCAGATGAGATCCGCGAGTTCGCTTAAGCCGCGCTCTATGGCCACCGTCGCGCGGGTGCTGCGCTTCGGGCGGTAGGGGAGGTAGATGTCCTCGAGCTGCACCAGAGTCTCCGCCGCATCAAGCTGCGCGCCGAGCGCCTCCGTCATCTTCCCCTGCTCCGTAATCGCCGCGCGTATCTTTTCGCGGCGCTCTTCCAGGTTGCGAAGTGCGGTGAGCCGCGTATCGAGCGTTCTAAGTTGTTCATCGTCCAGAGATCCTGTCACTTCTTTCCGGTAGCGGGCAATGAAGGGGATGGTCGCGCCCTCGTCAATCAGCTGCACCGCCGCGTCAACCTGCTTCTGTCCGGACGCCGAGTTCCTCTGCGATTTTCTGATGAATATTCAAGTCTTTTTCCTCCCAAGCAGTCCTCCCGCCGCCGCAGGCAGCTTCGACACGACACTGCTTTTTCGTCACATTTTTTTCCCTTATTTTAATCTATGGGTAATCAAAAAAACTAGCACTGTTTCCGTCCCCCTGCCTTGCATTCACCGCCCGAATCTATTATGATTTTTTTGCGGTAACACGGTATTCTGTATGCGCATTCTGAAAGGAAGGTCCTATGGGAGGCATCTTTGCATCGGCACTCAAGGAGGATTGTGTCTTTGATCTTTTCTTTGGCACGGATTATCACTCGCACCTCGGCACGCGGCGCGGCGGCATGGCCGTCTACGGGAAGAAAGGCTTTGACCGCGCCATTCACAACATAGAAAAACAGCCCCTTCCGCACCAAGTTTGCGGATGATGTGAAGACCATGGAGGGAAACCTCGGCATCGGATGTATTTCGACTACGAGGCGCAGCCTCTCATTGTGCGCTCCCACCACGGCACCTATGCGATTACGACCGTGGGTCGCATCAACAACCTGAATGTGCTCTGGATGAGCTCTTAAAGAACAACGGCTCCTCCTTCCTCGAGATGAGCGGCGGCATCATCAATCCGACCGAATTGGTCGCAGCACTAATCAACCGCAAGGACAATCTGATTGAGGGACTCCGCTACGCCCAGGAAATGATTGACGGCTCCATGAGCATTATGCTCCTGACCCCGCAGGGCATCTATCTGTCCCTGCGACAAGCTCGGCAGAACGCCGATTGTTGTGGGCCGCAAGGCGGAAGGCTACTGCGCCTCCTTCGAGAGTTTTGCCTATCTGAATCTCGGCTACGAGGACTTCCGCGAACTGGGCCCCGGCGAAATTGCCGTGATGACCCCCTGAGGCGCTCACAACCCTCTCCGCCCCCGGAAAGAAGATGCGCATCTGCACCTTCCTCTGGGTCTACTACGGCTATCCGTCTTCCTCCTATGAGGGGATATCCGTCGAGGCCATGCGCGTGCGCTGCGGTGAGGAACTCGCAAAACGCGACCACATGAGCCACGAGCAGATTGACTCGGTGGCAGGTGTTCCGGACTCCGGTACCGCACACGCAATCGGCTATGCGAATGAGTCCGGCGTTCCGTTCGCACGTCCCTTTATCAAGTACACACCGACCTGGCCGCGCTCCTTCATGCCGACCATTCAGGATAAGCGCGATCTCATCGCAAAGATGAAGCTGATTCCGGTGCACGAGCTCATCAACGGACAGCGTCTGCTCTTAATCGACGACTCCATTGTCCGCGGCACCCAGCTCCGCGAGACCACCGAGTTCCTGTACCACAGCGGTGCGAAGGAAGTCCATGTGCGCCCCGCCTGCCCGCCGCTGCTCTTCGGCTGTAAGTACCTGAACTTCTCGCGCTCTACCGGTGAGATGGAGCTCATCACGCGGCGCATGATACGTGACGCCGAGGGCGAGAATGTGAGCCGGGAAGTTCTGACGGACTATGCAAACCCGGACTCCGAGCGCTATCAGGCGATGCTCGATGTCATCTGCAAGCAGCTGAACTTTACAACCCTCCGCTATAACCGCCTCGACGACCTCATCAAGTCTGTCGGCATCGACCGCGATAAGCTCTGTACTTACTGCTGGGACGGTCGGGAGTAAGGACTTCGAAACAAAATGAAAAGCACTGTTCTCTCGGAACAGTGCTTTTTCTATGCCCAAAACATGATAGTTCGCCCAAATCATGATAGTTCCCAAACAGCGCTTACGCCATCCGGTTCTTCACCGAGCGCTACGGCATTTCACATATCCATGCCGTCTTTCCTCCCCGCCGTCTCAAGCGCTAAAAAGAATGCACAGATACCGGTAGTCCCGGCATGAGCTACACTCTGTGTTCTGCCCATGTCCCGGGTCTGCCCCCTATTTTCACTTCACGGTTTTAAAACAATTTCGGCAGCGCTTTTTGTCCGCCGTCTCGTTCAAACAGAAGTCTCCCCAACCCTTATTGCAGCAACACGCTCAGGTCTACAGCAGGGTCTTCTGCCTGCAATGTTGTTCGTCCTTCCGCTCGTTGTCACAGCATTTCCCTTTGCATTCCCCCCATAAAAGGGAGGAGGCCGGGGGCTTTCGCTCCCGGCCAGTATATGAAAAAAAGATGTTCGCGGTTTCCCGCTTGCTATGTCTATATGATAGCGAAGAGTCGTGATAAATTCATGTGCGCCTTGTAACGCTTTTTCAAAGAAATCATGAACAAATTATGAACGTTCACTCCTCCTGCAAACCGAGCAAAAGGCAGAGCTTTCTGTGGCAATGGTGGAAGGCCGGAATCAGGAAGCAATCCGCCGCAAGCCAGGCGAGGGGCGAAGCAAAGAAAATCGCGTAGACACCGAAGAAGCGAACGCCGACAAAGCCCATGAAGGTTCTGGCCGCCATCTCCGCGACACCGGCCAGAATCGCAAAAACGGAATAACCCATGCCCTGAATGGTAAAACGCCACACATTGACCACGGTGAGTGCGCCGTAAAAAGCCGCGTTGATCAGCAGAAACAGCTTTGCCTGTCGCAGAATTTCCGTCTGCTCCGACGAGATAAAGAGTTGCGGCAGCTTGTCACCGAAGAGGAAGCAGAGCAAGAAGGCAAACAGGCCGTAGAGTATGCCGATGCGCGTTGCCACATAGACCCCCCTCTTTCACGCGGCGCAACTTGCCCGCGCCGACATTCTGCCCCGCATAGGTGGCCATGGTCGCGCCCAGCGCATCGTAGACAGAGCAGAGGAACATACTGATTTTCTGACCCGCCGTCACAGCCGCAACCGTCACCGTGCCGAGCATATTGACCGCACTCTGCACAATGACCGAACCGATTGCCGTAATCGAATACTGCAGGCCCATCGGCAGGGCCATTGCGAGAAGGATTTCGCATTTTCTTAGGTCAAAGTTAAGCTCCCGCGGTGCAAAACGGAGCAACGGAAACTTCTTCCGCATATAAAAGATGCACAGGATACCGGAGACCGCCTGCGAGAACACGGTCGCAAGCGCCGGACCGTTCACGCTGAAGCCGAAACCGACAATCGTCACAAAGTCGAGGACGATGTTGATGACCGATGCGAGAATCAAAAAGTACACCGGTGTCTTCGAATCTCCCAGGGCGCGAATCAAGCTCGCCGTCACGTTATAGAGATAGGTGGTCGGAATGCCGAGGAAGATGATAAAGATATATTGATAGGCATAGGGCATGATTTCCTCCGGCGTCTGCGTCCAAACGAGGAGGGGCTTCGTAAAGACTGCAACGAGTCCCGTCACGACAAGCGAAAAATCAAGCTGAGCCATATGGTATTCGCGATGAACTTGCGCATGTCCGCATAATCCCGCGCACCGAAGCGCTGTGCAACCGGAATTGCAAATCCCGAGGACATACCGATCACAAAGCCGTTGATCAGGAAGTTAATCGCCGCCGTGGAACCCACGCCCGCAAGGGCGTTGATGCTGAGGTAACGCCCCACGATTACCGTATCCGCCATGCTGTAAAACTGCTGGAACAAAGTTCCCAGTAACATAGGAATAGCAAAACCAAGAATGAGCGCTGTCGGACTTCCCGCCGTCATATCGACTATCGCTGCTTTCTTGCTTATCATCATTTCCTTCATAGGCCGTTCACCTCCGTTTCAATTTAAAAAAATAAGATCGACAAAGAGTTGTCAATCTCATCGCACGAGACTCTGTTATACACGCCTTGTAAGCGGAATGCAAGCGGGATATTCGATTTTTTTTTTGCGCAAAGGGCCATGTATTCTATTTTATACAGTTTACGGTGCCTCTTGCCGACGCTTCTTTCCGCCTTTCCCCGGGCCTCTGGATACGCCGCATTCGGCGTGTCCGCTCTTTGACTTAGATTTAATACCTCCGTCCGGCGAGGATTCCCGCGCATTCTTTCCGTGCTTCATGACAGTAGATTCCTCGATCCGTCCTTCATTCTGTTCTAATAAAATGCCCCTCCGCAACGCTTGCTACCAAAGGCGTTGCGGAGGGGCGTGACCGACTCTGTTTATCGATCAATCCGATCTTCTTATTCACTTGTACTGCGTCGCTGCAAAAGCGATGCATTCATCGCAATTTTCTGCACCAGCTGCAGAATCGCGAAGAGCAAAATGCACTCCGGCACAAAGAGTATCGCCGCTTTGATAAAGCGGGTCTTAACCAGCAGGTGGAAGGCTTTCCCGTACATCATCGATAGCCACAGCGGGTTCAAGAGGAAGCTGATCAACACCGTGTTAATCACGCGGGCAATCACAACGCGCTTCATGGAAAGCGGCTTCTTATAGAGTATCAGGCCGTAGACCACGCCGTTGATAATCGCGTTCAGCGTAAAGCCCGGAAAGAATGGGCCGGTCGGTCGAACCAGATAGCCGAGAACATCCGCAAGCGCGCCTACGGTTCCGGAGACAAAGGGCCCGAACAAAAAACCCGCGCTCGCATTTGCAAGAAAGGCGAAGCTGAATTCGAGTGTCGGTGTGATGACAATCTTCAAAAACTTGAGCGTCACCGCGAGAGCCACGAGTAAGGCCGCCACCGTCAGCGACCTGACATTTTTCATGTGTTCCATGCTTTTTTCCTCCTGAGAAAAGTGCACTACGTTTCTGTATTTTGTTTTCGGTATGCCTGTCCAAGGCCCATTATACTATCTTTTCAGCCGCTCTTCTATCCAATCCTTCAAGACTAGCACATGATTGCAGGCCGGATCTTTCGCCGCATAGAGAAGGGTAACATCCCCTTCTTTCAAGAAATCGCGTATCTCCGAGACAAAGCCGTCTCCCGCGGGATTCGCATCCAGTTCTTTGCGGTAGAGTTCCGTAAATGTGGCAAAACGCTCAGGCTCATGCCCAAACCACTTTCTGAGCTCCGGTGAAGGTGTAATTTCCCTTCTCCCAACGCGTCAGAGCCGCCTTCTCTTTGCTAATCCCCCGCGGCCACAGTCTGTCCACCAAAATACGTACACCGTCCGTGGGCTCCGCAGGCTCATAGATACGCTTCATCTTTAACTGACTCATTTCCGCTCTCCTTCTTATCGCCGCCCATCGTTTCCCGCGATTCGTTTCCACCCCAAGCCCCGAAAATAAAGAAGTCACCGGAATCCTGTCTTGCCCCCAAAGAACGCATGCGAGGACAAGGGCTTTATCCTCTTCGGCACGAGAAGGGCCTGAAGGCCTATCACACGAACCACAACGCAAACAAAGCGCAAGCATACGGAATCACGCCGCACACACGCAATCGCTGCCATCGCAAGGGCTTGATTCGCTCCCTTGGAATCGGTTCGGCTATGCTCCGGGTTTCCTTGGTCCCTACTCGTCATTATAGAAAGCTCTCGTTTTTTTGCAACAAAAACCGGCCCCCTTGGACCGGTTTCGCGAGAGGCGACAACCGGATTCGGACCGGTGATCAGGGTTTTGCAGACCCACGCCTTACCACTTGGCTATGTCGCCATATTAAGCTCCTCGTGTTGGACTCGAACCAACGACACCGCGGTTAACAGCCGCGTGCTCTACCGACTGAGCTAACAAGGATTATTTACACCCTGAAAACCGCACACAGAATTCTATCTATTCATCTCTTTTCCCAAACCCTTTGGTTAAACCCTCGACCGATTAGTAAGAGTCAGCTGAACGTGTCACCACGCTTACACCTCTCTCCTATCTACCTTGTCGTCTTCAAGGGGTCTTACCGCTTTCGCATGAGATATCCCATCTTGAGGGGGGCTTCACGCTTAGATGCCTTCAGCGTTTATCCCGTCCCGACTTGGCTACCCGGCCATGGGGTTGCTCCCCAACCGGTGCACCAGTGGTCAGTCCATCCCGGTCCTCTCGTACTAAGGACAGCTCCTCTCAGATATCTTACGCCCGCGCCGGATAGGGACCGAACTGTCTCACGACGTTCTGAACCCAGCTCGCGTACCGCTTTAATGGGCGAACAGCCCAACCCTTTGGGACCGACTTCAGCCCCAGGATGCGATGAGCCGACATCGAGGTGCCAAACCACCCGTCGATGTGAACTCTTGGGAGTGATAAGCCTGTTATCCCCAGGGTAGCTTTTTATCCGTTGAGCGATGGCAATCCCACTTTATACCACCGGATCACTAAGTCCTACTTTCGTACCTGCTCCACCCGTCGGTGTCGCAGTCAAGCTCCCTTCTGCCTTTGCGCTCTTCGAATGGTTTCCAACCATTCTGAGGGAACCTTTGAGCGCCTCCGATACTCTTTTCGGAGGCGACCGCCCCAGTCAAACTCCCCACCTGACATTGTCCCCCATCCGGATCACGGATGTAGGTTAGAAATCCAGTGCCACAGGGGTGGTATCCCAACAGCGGCTCCGGAAAGACTGGCGTCCTTCCTTCTTAGCCTCCCACCTATCCTGTACGAGTAACACCGAATCCCGGTATCAAGCTGGAGTAAAAGCTCCATGGGGTCTTTCCGTCCTGGCGCAGGTCACCAGCATCTTCACTGGTACTTCAATTTCACCGGGTGCATTGTTGAGACAGCGCTCAAATCATTACGCCTTTTCGTGCGGGTCGGAACTTACCCGACAAGGAATTTCGCTACCTTAGGACCGTTATAGTTACGGCCGCCGTTTACTGGGGCTTAAATTCAAAGCTTCGCTTTCGCTAACCTCTCCTCTTAACCTTCCAGCACCGGGCAGGCGTCAGCCCATATACCCTCACCTTACGGTTTCGCATAGACCTGTGTTTTTTTGCTAAACAGTTGCTTGAGCCTTTTTCTCTGCGGCTGCATCTCTGCAGCACCCCTTCTCCCGAAGTTACGGGGTCATTTTGCCGAGTTCCTTAACAATGCTTCTCCCGCCGGCCTTAGGATTCTCTCCTCATCCACCTGTGTCGGTTTGCGGTACGGGCTGACATGATACAATAGCGGCTTTTCTCGACAGTCCCTCCACCGGCTTCGCTACTTATATTTCGCTCCCTATCACGCTTTCGGATTGTATGGCGGATTTACCTACCACACTCCTAGCTTCGCTTCGCCCGGTCTTTGCTCTCCCGGGTCCGGTTTCGTTCCTGTGTCCCCACAGTTCTGATCATGTCAGGTGCAGGAATATGAACCTGCTGTCCATCGACTACGGATCTCTCCCTCGCCTTAGGTCCCGACTTACCCAGGGCAGATCAGCTTTACCCTGGAATCCTTGGATATTCGGCCATGATGATTCTCACATCATTCTCGCTACTCATTCCGGCATTCTCTCTTCTCAGAACTCCACGCTTCCTTACGGTAACGCTTCGGCACTCTGAGATTGCTCCTCTACCAATGTATTGCTACATTCCTAAGCTTCGGTATCGTGTTTTAGCCCCGGAAATTTTCGGCGCAGGACCTCTCGACTAGTGAGCTATTACGCACTCTTTGAATGTGTGGCTGCTTCTAAGCCAACATCCTAGCTGTCTTCGAAATCCCACATCCTTTTCCACTTAACACGTATTTTGGGACCTTAGCTGTAGGTCTGGGCTCTTTCCCTTTTGACTGTCCAACTTATCTCGTACAGTCTGACTCCCGACCATCATCAGTGCGGCATTCGCAGTTTGATATCCCTTGGTAGGCTTTGACGCCCCCTCAGGAATTCAGTGCTCTACCTCCGTCTGACTAAGTCGAGGCTAGCCCTAAAGCTATTTCGAGGAGAACCAGCTATCTCCGGGTTCGATTGGAATTTCTCCCCTATCCACACCTCATCACCACCCTTTTCAACGGATGTGTTCGGTCCTCCATTCCCTTTTTACGGGAACTTCAACCTGGACATGGATAGATCACCCGGTTTCGGGTCTGCCGATGCTGACTGTAAGCCCTCTTAAGACTCGGTTTCCCTTCGGCTCCGGACCTGTAGTCCTTAACCTTGCCAGCACCGGCAACTCGCCGGACCGTTCTACAAAAAGTACGCGGTTGTGCGTTCATGTATCGCACTTCCACTGCATGTAAACATAGGGTTTCAGGTTCTTTTTCACTCCCCTCCCGGGGTCCTTTTCACCTTTCCTTCACAGTACTATGCACTATCGGTCACTAAGTAGTATTTAGCCTTAGGGGGTGGTCCCCCCGTATTCCCACAAGGTTTCACGTGTCTCGTGGTACTCTGGATCCTGCCGAGTTTCGAATCGTTTTCCCGTACGGGGCTTTCACCTCTCTGGCGGACTTTTTCCAAAGTCCTTCCGGTAACCATTCAATTCCCTTATGCAGTCCGAACCCCGCGGTGCACGCACCGCGGTTTGGGCTCTTCCGTGTTCGCTCGCCACTACTTACGGAATCACTGTTGTTTTCTCTTCCTCCGCCTACTTAGATGTTTCAGTTCAGCGGGTTCCCGGCTGTACGCTATGGATTTACGCACAGTCACTGCAGGTCTTCTGCAGTAGGTTTCCCCATTCGGAAATCTGCGGATCAATAGATATTTGCTCTTCCCCGCAGCTTATCGCAGCTTATCACGTCCTTCATCGGCTCTTAGTGCCAAGGCATCCGCCCTACGCTCTTTTCTGTTTAACCTCTTACATGTTCTCTAGCGTAAGAACATGCGGGTTGGTCAACTCTGCTCTCACAGAGTTACGTATTATTTACATTATAGACATGACTTTCGTCACATCTATCGGATACGACTTCGTCGTATCACCTCGGATGTCTAGATATTCTTAATTGAATATTCATTCTGTATGCGATTTTCAAGGTGCAAAGTGGGATTAAGTGGACTCGAACCACCGACCTCACGCTTATCAGGCGTGCGCTCTAACCGGCTGAGCTATAATCCCATAATAATCCGGCGCCCGCCTATTCTCCCATGCCGTTACCAGCATAGTACCTTCGGCCGTCTTCCTCTTAACCGTCGTGTTCGGGATGGGAACGGGTGTTTCAAGAAGACGCATCGACACCGGAAATCCGGTATGAACCTTTGATCAAAAACCAGACAGCACAAACAACCCTTACTTCTTCCTTAGAAAGGAGGTGATCCAGCCGCACCTTCCGATACGGCTACCTTGTTACGACTTCACCCCAGTTATCCGCCCCGCCTTCGGCAGCTCCCTCCTTGCGGTTGGGTCACTGACTTCGGGCGTTGCTGACTCCCATGGTGTGACGGGCGGTGTGTACAAGACCCGGGAACGTATTCACCGCGACATGCTGATTCGCGATTACTAGCAATTCCGGCTTCGTGCAGTCGAGTTGCAGACTGCAGTCCGAACTGAGACGTTATTTTTGAGCTTTGCTTAAACTCGCGTTCTCGCTTCTCTTTGTTAACGCCATTGTAGCACGTGTGTTGCCCAAATCATAAGGGGCATGATGATTTGACGTCATCCCCGCCTTCCTCCCGGTTATCCCGGGCAGTCTCGCCGGAGTGCCCAGCTTTACCTGCTGGCTACCGGCAATAGGGGTTGCGCTCGTTGCGGGACTTAACCCAACATCTCACGACACGAGCTGACGACAACCATGCACCACCTGTCACTCCTGTCCCGAAGGAAAGCACCCATTACGGTGCGGTCAGAAGGATGTCAAGATTTGGTAAGGTTCTTCGCGTTGCTTCGAATTAAACCACATGCTCCACTGCTTGTGCGGGTCCCCGTCAATTCCTTTGAGTTTCATTCTTGCGAACGTACTCCCCAGGTGGAATACTTATTGCGTTTGCGACGGCACCGATGCCCTTGGGGCACCAACACCTAGTATTCATCGTTTACCGCGTGGACTACCAGGGTATCTAATCCTGTTTGCTCCCCACGCCTTCGAGCCTCAACGTCAGTTTTCGTCCAGCAGGCCGCCTTCGCCACCGGTGTTCTTCCTAATATCTACGCATTTCACCGCTACACTAGGAATTCCGCCTGCCCCTCCGATACTCAAGTCGCACAGTTTCCAAAGCAGTCCCGTGGTTAAGCCTCGGGATTTCACTTCAGACTTGCGCAACCGTCTGCGCTCCCTTTACACCCAGTAAATCCGGATAACGCTTGCCCCCTACGTATTACCGCGGCTGCTGGCACGTAGTTAGCCGGGGCTTCTTACTCAGGTACCGTCATTTTCTTCCCTGCTGATAGAGCTTTACATACCGAAGTACTTCTTCACTCACGCGGCGTCGCTGCATCAGGGTTTCCCCCCATTGTGCAATATTCCCCACTGCTGCCTCCCGTAGGAGTTTGGGCCGTGTCTCAGTCCCAATGTGGCCGGTCATCCTCTCAGATCGGCTATCGATCGTCGCTTTGGTGGGCCGTTACCCCGCCAACTGGCTAATCGAACGCGGGTCCATCTCATACCACCGGAGTTTTTACCCCCGCACCATGCGGTGCTGTGGTCTTATGCGGTATTAACAGTCGTTTCCAACTGTTATCCCCCTGTATGAGGCAGGTTACCCACGCGTTACTCACCCGTCCGCCACTCGAAATGAAGGCTTCCGCCCGAAGGTTTCCGTCTTCATTTCTCGTTCGACTTGCATGTGTTAAGCACGCCGCCAGCGTTCATCCTGAGCCAGGATCGAACTCTCAATTTAAAGTTTGTTCGTTCCGGTCAAAATAACGTTGGTCTTTCTCAGTTATTTTACCCGTTATTACTTGGTTTGGTTCTTTTTGAAATTCTTTTGGAAGTCTGCGAACACATTCGAAAGATGCTCGCAAACCCTCTGTTTTCACAGAGATTTCAGGGTTGTTTGTACTGTCTGATCTTTGATTTTCAAGGTTCTTGGCCCGCTCATCAGCGGGACTCTCATATGATATCAGCCTCTCTTAGAACTGTCAACAAGAACTTTGCACTTTTTTTATTTTTTTGTTCTTCTGCCGGGAACACGATTTTTGCCGTTTTTTGAACCTCACCCTCCTGCTACCGTTATATCGATATTTTGTATTCCGTCCCTTTTCTCATCCTTTCTTTTGTTATTCGCACCTTTCCGCTTGGCAGCTTCAGTTTTCGCTGTCTCTCTCAACTCTCATTCCCATGCCGATACTTCCCACAGTTCTATTGTATCTCATCTCCTTTCGATTCTCCGTCCCATCATCTCTCATACTCTATCGACTCTCGTATCCCTATCGTTTCTCAGCTTCCTATTGTCCCTTGATTGCTTCTCATCTCCCCGCTCTCTCCTCACAGCTCTAAGCACTTTTATTTCCTATCACATCTCTTTCGACAGTTTCTTTTATCCCTTATCGCTTCTCTTCCTTATAACTCCCTTCATACTCTATCGCTACTCTCCCCTTCTCGTTTTCCCCCGCCTCTTCTCCACGCTTTACGCTCCCAAACCCGCGGGATCAATTCTACTTTCCGACGCACGGAATTTTCCGTCAAAGCCTTTCTTCTATCCCTACGGCAGTATCCTCTCTTTTTACGCTCCTCTGTTTGTCTCCCGTTTCCACTCGCTTCTCTCCTTTCCGCCGCCTCGCCTTGCACCGCTTACAGCCGCATGCTAGAATGTTTTTCTGTATGTTTGGAGGTCTTCTATGATTTATCTTGATTACAGCGCGAATACTCCCACCGACCCGAGGGTCGCCGAGGTCTTTCTCCGCGCAAGCCTCGATTATCCGGGGAACCCGAATTCCAAACATCCCGCGGGACAGGCGGCGGCCGATGCGCTCAGCGAAAGCCGAAACCGCATCGCGGAATTACTCTCCGTTCTGCCCGAAGAGCTCATCTTTACTTCCGGTGCGACGGAGTCCAATAACCTTGCCCTGCTCGGCAGCGTTGCGGCGCGCCGCCATGTCGGCCGCCACATCATCAGCACCGCACTCGAGCACCCTTCGGTCAGCGCCTGTCTGAGTCACTTGCAGGAGAACGGTTATGAGATCGACTTGCTCCCGATTCTTTCAAACGGCCGCATCGATCTCGATGCCCTCGGCTCTCTCCTTCGGAAGGACACCTGTCTGGTCGCGCTCTCCGCTGTGGACAGCGAACTCGGCACCGTGCAGCCGCTTTCGGAGGCCGCCGAACGGATACGCCGTTTCCCCGACTGCCACTTTCATGTCGATGCAACCCAGGCCATCGGAAAGATTCAAACCGACTTTTGTCTTGCGGACAGCGTGAGCTTCGCGCCGCACAAGTTCTACGGGCTTACCGGCAGTGGTGTCTTATATAAGAAGAAAGGCATCCCGCTGCTCCCGCAGCTGCACGGCGGTGAAAGCGATTCTCCTTACCGCAGCGGTACGCCCGCTCTTGCGGAAATCAGAGCCCTGGAATGTGCTCTTAAACTTGCTCTCTCCGAGCAGGATACGCGTAACGCCGCAGTCGGCGCACACAATACCTATCTCCGCGCTGCGCTCTCCAAGGAAAAAAAGGTAAGCATCAACAGCCCGGCGGATGCGGTGCCGCACATTCTAAACTTAAGTATTGCCGGCAGTCGCGGCTCTGCGGTACAGGCAAAGCTCGCCGAGGCCGAAATCTGCATCTCGGTGAAATCCGCCTGCTCTTCCGATGCCCTTCCGAGTCGCGCGGTCTTTGCCGTGAGTCGCTCCCGCAAAAATGCTCTCGCCTCCTTTCGCGTGAGCCTAAGCCACCTGACCACCCGAGAAGAGTTGGACGCTCTCCTAAGCGCGCTCTCTCCTCTCTTACATGAATAAGCCCTTTTGAAAGGAGTGCCCATGGCACGAGAACTCTTGCCCTATCAGCTCGCCGAACGGAGCATTATCAAAAAATACAGGAAGCAACTCTGGAATCCCTTCATCGCTGCCGTGAAGCGCTATGCGCTGGTGGAGCCCGGCGACAAAATTGCGGTCTGTATCTCCGGCGGCAAGGATTCCATGCTGCTTGCCAAGCTTTCCAGGAACTGCATCGCCACAGCGATGTGCCCTTTGACGTCATCTACCTCGTCATGGATCCGGGTTATAACGAGATTAACCGCGCAAAAATCGAGAGCAACGCAAAACTACTCAACATCCCGATTACGGTTTTCGAGACCGATATCTTTGATGTCGCGAACAATGCCGACGAACATCCCTGCTATCTCTGTGCCCGCATGCGCCGCGGCCACCTCTACCGGAAGGCCAAGGACCTCGGCTGCAACAAAATTGCGCTCGGCCACCACTTAAACGATGTGATCGAGACCACCGTCATGGCCATGTTCTACAGCTCCCAGCTACAGGGCATGATGCCGAAGCTGCACTCGCAGAATTTCGAGGGCATGGAACTGATACGTCCGATGTACTGCATACGCGAGGACGATATCATCGCGTGGCGCCGCTACAATGAGCTCTCCTTCATCCAGTGCGCCTGCCGTTTCACCGAGAACTGTACCATTTGCGACAACGGAGGCGGCGGTAGCAAGCGCCAGGAGATTAAAATTCTGCTGCGTCACCTAAAGCAGAACAATCCCGACATCGAAAAGAGTATTTTCAATGCGATTCACGCTGTCTGCACCGAGACCTTCCCGGGCTTCCGCAGAAGCGACGGAGATCACAGTTTCCTCGAAGATTATGCGGAAAGAAGAGGGGAATAATTTATCCTGCTCAAAGCTCCCGCTCTCAAGCGACAAATCCCCCGTTACGCACACGTCGTAACAGGGGATTTTTTGATTCGGCGCACATAGCCACGCTGTCAGAGTATAAAAAGCGATGCAATACGGATATAATGGACTTATCCGAAGCATGTTCTTGATTTTGGATCTTGCTTCGAAGCAAAAGGAAGGGACTCCGACTATGTGCGAGAAAAGAACTTCAACCGAATGGAGCGCTCCCGCAACGTGCAAATCCGCGCTGTATGACGGAAACAGGCGAAATCTTCTATTGTCGATACTCGGAATTGCATGCAAGGCCTCCGCAATGCTCGGTTTCTCCGTTTTCACCCAAAAGGTCATAGACAGCATCTCCGGTGAGCGTAGCAGTACCGTTCCGTATCTGCTTCTCTGCGCTACGGCCTGTATCGGCTGTCTGCTTATCGGCGCGGTGCTCGAATATCTCTTTTGGACCGCGTTTCGAAGCCGTGCGCTGACACAGTATCGGGCACACATCTGCGCACAGATTCTCGGCAAGGACATTACCGCCTTCAAACAAGAAAGTTCCGCAAGCTATACGTCTGCGATTTCGAATGACTTGAATCAGATTCGGATGAACTATCTCGAGCAATTGCCCTATGCCGCTGAACTGCTTTCAATTTTATCGGCACCGTTATCCTGATGCTTCGCTATGATATCAAACTTTCCTTGATTGCCTTCTCGGTTTCTTTATTACCCATACTGTTCTCCTCCTTCCGCATGAAGCAGATTGAAGATTGCGAGAGCAATCTGGCTCTTGCAAACAGCCGCTTTCTCGGCGCTTTTGCCGAAGTGCTGCAAGGTTTTCGTTCCATCAAGAGCGTGAAGGCCGAACGTGCCATAGCCCAAAAACTGGAGCACATCAACGCGGCCGCCTCCGCGGCTTTCAGCAAGCGCGAACACGCGGAAATCTCGGTCGCATACATCGCCTCGCTAGTAGGCCACCTGGCGCAAATTGTCTTTTTCTTTGCGGCGATGTACCTTGCGAAGAGCGGCGAGGGCATATCCATCGGTATGATTGTCGTATTTGTGCAGCTCATGCGGAACATCTCTCAGCTTGGCATCAGCATGCCGGAACTTATAGCGAATGTCAAAGCATCTCGGAAACTCATGCAAAACCATGACAACTTTCTCGCGTCACATCGGGAACAGGGAAAAATCGCCCTTGTCACTTGTTTTGACAAAATCGAAGTCGCGCATGTATCCGTCGACTACGGAAACACACGGAAAGTACTGAACGATATCTCGCTTTTGCTCCCCGCAAACGGCTGTTATGCCATCATCGGCGAAAGCGGAAGCGGGAAGTCGACTCTCCTAAATCTACTCTCCGGTTCTATGCGGGATTATACCGGGCAGCTACGTTATGACGGCCTAGACATAGGCGATATTTCCAACGAGAGCCTTTTCGATTTGATTTCGGTCATTCAACAGGAGGTTTTTATCTTCGATGCAAGCATACGCGATAATATCACCATGTTCAGCTCCTATCCGGAAGAAGAGCTGACCGGAGCGATTCAAAAGGCCGGCTTGATCGAATTGACGAAGCAGAAGGGCTTGGACTATCTCTGCGGCGAAAACGGAAAACTACTCTCCGGCGGTGAAAAACAACGCATCGGCATCGCAAGAAGTATTTTGCGAAACAACAAGGTGCTGCTGCTCGACGAGGCTACTTCCGCCCTGGATGCCCGCACCGGTTACCAAGTCATCGACACCGTCCAAAAGATGGAAGCCACGACTCGTATCGTTGTCACCCACGACATCTACCCCGAGCTCATGGAGCGCTTTGACTGCGTGTTTGTCCTGAAGGACGGACAGCTTGCGGAATCCGGCAAGTTCGGCGAGCTTCTTGCCCGGAAAGGCGCATGTTGGTCGCTGGTAAACAAGACAACAAAAGGGGATTGAGGCCAAGCACACAAAAAAGGGAGTCCCCTCGCGGGAACTCCCTTCCGGTTTCTCGTATTGCCCCGATGGCTTAGTCCACCTGGTACGGAAGCAGAGCGATGTGACGTGCTCTCTTGATTGCGAGCGTAAGCGCTCTCTGGTGACGCGCGCAGTTTCCGGTGATGCGGCGCGGAAGAATCTTACCTCTCTCGGAGATATACTTCTTCAGCGTTGCAACGTCCTTGTAATCCACCGGCTTTGCGCTCTCGGCACAAAACACACAAACTTTTCTTCTTCTGCGCATGCCGCCCGGACGTCTGTTTCTCTGTCCTTCCGGTCTGTCACTTCTGTTAAAAGGCATAACCTTGTCCCCCTATCTGATTAATTGAACGGCAGTCCTTCGTCTTCGACGCCGTCCGGGATATTCATGAATCCCTCGGTGCTGGCACTCTGCGGGCTCGGTCTTCTCTCCTCCGCATAGCCTGTCTGTGCGGCGCTGTTATAATTTCCGTTTCCGCCGTTGCCAGCGCCCTTGCTGTCGGCGAATTCCTGATCTTCCAATATCACTTCGGTTGTATAAACTTTTTGCCCCTCGCGGTTCGTGTAGCTTCCGGTCTGAATCCGTCCGGACACCAGCACGCGCATTCCCTGACGGAAATACTTCTCCGCGAACTCTGCTGCTCGGTCAAATGCGACGCAGGGGATAAAATCCGCCGTCTGCTCGCCGTTGCCGTTCCCACGTCTGCCTCTGCGGTCCACCGCAAGGGTGTAACGCGCAATCGCCATGGACTTTCGCCGCTCGAATAGCGAACTTCCGGATCTCTCGTCAGTCTTCCCATCAAAACGACTTTGTTCATACAATCACTCTTTCTGAATTATTCTGCCTGTGCGGGCTGCTCGACAGTTTCGTCTCTGACGATCAGATATCTCACGACCGGCTCGAAAATGCGAAGGCTTGCTTCCAGCTCGTTCGGCGTGGACGCATCCTCGGACTCGAACTTGATGAAGTAGTAGAAGCCTTCCTTCATCTTCTGGATGTCGTAAGCAAATCTCTTCTTACCCCAGTCGTCGACGTTCGTCACAGTGCCGTTGAAGCGGGTGATGTAACCCTGCGCCTTCTCAAGCGCAGCCACCTTCTCTTCTTCTTCGAGCTTACCGTTCAGAACAAGCGTCAATTCGTATTTGTTCATTTCGCTCTTCCTCCTTTTGGTCTCCGGCCTCCGGTCACGTCCGGAAGCAAGGATATAATGTCACGGTGTCTTATTCTACCCGATTTCAGCCTGTTTTGCAAGCGCAAATGTCACGAAAGCCGCGCAGTTTCGCGCCTTTCATGCGCTTTCTCCAACGCCTCCGCTTCAACCCTTCCGACGGACGGCCTCGGAAAGTACCTCCCCGATCGGCGCCTGAATCACCAAATCCGCATCCCGATCCGCGGGCGTTGCGCTGCGGTTGATGACGACCAGTCGCCTTCCCGAAAAATAGCGGAGCAGTCCCGCCGCCGGATAGACCGCGAGCGAGGTTCCGCCTACAATCAGCATATCCGCCGCCGCAATGCAGCGAGCCGCCTCTTCGAGAAGCCCTGTGTCGAGCGCCTCCTCATAGAGCACCACATCCGGTTTGATAATCCCGCCGCAGTCGCAGCGCGGAACCGTTTCCGGCCTTGCGAGCATCTCCTGTAAATCGTAGAACTTCCCGCAGCGCTGACAGTGGTTCCGAAGCACCGTGCCGTGGAGCGGAAGCACCTTTTTGCTCCCGGCCTTCTCGTGAAGCCCGTCAATGTTCTGGGTAATTACCGCACTGAGCTTCCCCTGCCGCTCCAGTTCCGCGAGCGCAAGGTGTGCGGCATTCGGCGCCGCATCGGGATAGAGCATGCGCTCTTTATAAAATTCATAGAATTGTTCCGTATGCGAAAGGAAAAAACTGTGACTCACAATCTGCTCCGGCGGGTAGCGCCGCTTCTCCGCATAGAGCCCGTCCGATGAGCGGAAATCCGGAATGCCGCTCTCGGTCGAAACGCCCGCCCCGCCGAAAAAGACAATGCGTTGACTCTCCGAAATCCAAGCTGCAAGTGTTGTAATCTGTGCTTCCAAGTGTTCCGCTTCTCTGTCCATAGCCGCTCCTCTCGTTTGCGTCAGCGGAGTCCCATGACTTGCTGCATCAAAAGACTCACGCAAGTAATACCCGCCCAGCAGACCGCGCCGAGCAGCAGGGCTTACCGCCGCTCCGTATAAGTTTCACCACATTGCTGTTTAAGCCTATGGCCGCCATCGCCATGACAATGCAGAACTTCGAGAGCTCCTTTAAGGGACGAAAGGCCGCCGAAGAGACACCCGCCTGCAGGGCAACGGTCGTGATCAGCGCAGCCAGAATAAAATAGAGAATGAACATCGGGAAGGCGCGCCGCAGTTGAAAGCCGCTCTGCTCTCCTCCCGCCTTTGCCGCCTGCTTGGCACGATATACACTCAGCGCCAGCGTAATCGGAATAATTGCGAGCGTTCGTGTGAGTTTCACCGTGACCGCCGTGTCCAAGGTATCCGTTCCGAGTTTCCACATGCTGTCCCAAGTGGAAGCCGCTGCCGTCACCGAAGAAGTGTCGTTGATTGCCGTTCCCGCAAATACGCCGAAAGCCGTGCCGCTTCCGGTATCAAAGCCGAGCACTCTTCCGAGTATCGGAAAGAAAATCGCAGCGAGCACATTAAAAAAGAAGATGACCGAGATGGCCTGCGCGACCTCGTCATCGTTCGCATCGATGACAGGTGCGGTCGCCGCGATCGCCGAGCCGCCGCAGATTGAAGAGCCGACGCCGACCAGGGTCGCAATATTTCCGGAAATTCGGAGCGCCCGCTGTAAGCCCCACGCGAGCAGCAGGGCTGTCGCAATGGTGCACACAATGATAGGAAGCGACTGCCTTCCCGTCTTGAGTATTACGCCAAGGTTCAGACCGAAACCGAGCAGAACCACAGCGGCCTGCAGGATGTACTTGGAGGTAAAACGTATCCCGGCTTCCGCTCTCTCCTTATTTGTCCAAACCATGGTGAGTAACATGCCGCCGAGAATGGCGAGCACCGCCCCGCCGATCAGCGGAAAGCGCTTTCCGAGCAGCCATGCCGGCACGGCAAGCGCAAAGCAGACCAGAATTCCGGGTCCCGTTTTTTTGATTCCGTTCATATACCTTCCCCCTTTTCCCGCCGCAGACACCATTCTTCTGTATCCGCATCGGGTACTTCTCTTTTTGCGGCTCACATCTCCTCGTCAAAATAGGCCCTGTATGCCGTCAATTCCTTCGCCCAAGCTTCCTGTTTCATGCCAAAAAAGACGGAAACCAGTTCTTCGGGCGTGAGTTCCGTGACTTCCCGCCCGCGCTTCGCAGTTGCCGGTAGACGCTCGATCCGACTTCCGTGCTTTGTGGCATGCAACAAAAAGACGCCGTTATTCTCTTCAATCAGCGGATCTTTCAGCGAGAAGAGCAGTTCATGTTCTTCCGCCGCTATCTCCTGCCGCAGGGAAATCCCCGCAAAAAATTCCGGCAGCGAAAGCACCCGCACCATAATAAAGGGCTCGGTGCCGCAGAATTTGATGCTTGCCGCCTCCGGCAGCACAAGGCGCGCGTCCCGCTCTACGGTATCCGCATAGTCAAAGCACTCCATGCCGATTAGGCGCTCGCCGCTGTCCTGTCTCTCCCACACGGACAACATGCGACCGTCCCCGGCGGACAACTCTCCGCCGATTTGCCGAAGGTATGCGGGACTGCGCAGGCAGTAGCATTGATACTTCTCTCCGAGTACGTCGTTTGCACAGCGCGAGAGTTCCGCGAGCAGTGCATCATCCGCCATATCCACGCGCTTGCAGTGATAGCGCGCATCGTTTTTCAGGATGCGCTTTTCGCGTTTTGAGGCATAGGCAAACTGAAACGGCGTATAGTAGTCGGGATTCGCGGGCTTCAAAAACACAAAGGGCTTCTTTTCGGCATATTCATCGAGGAGTGCCGCTGTGAGTATGCGCCGCATAACGCCCTTCCTGCGGTGCTTTTTTCCGGTCGCAACCGCAACAATATAGGACAAATCCCATTCCCTGCCGCCGAAACGCACACGGCAGGGATTCAGGCAGAGCATGCCCATCACCTCACTCCCGTTTCGGATGGCATAGACCCGATTTTCCCGCATGCGCGTCTCATAGTAATAGTCCCGCGCGCGCGCGCTGTCTTCCGGAAAGGCTTCCGCATACAGTGCCCGTGTGCTCTCCTTCTCTTCCGCTTCCAAGCGTTTTACTTCCATCTGCTCTCTTCTCTCCCCATTTGAAAAAGACCTGTCGCGACGCGGACAGGTCTTTTGGGATTGTTCAGTATTGCATTTCTGCCCGGACTTGATCCGCGCTGAGCTCCGCGCCGCTTCTCTCCATAATCAAAAATTTCTTTGCGAAACCGGAGGGATAGTAGCTGAGCTTTGATTTCCGCAGTCCCTCCAGACCAACATCGTCCTCGCGGTTGATGATGGCCGCCTCCGGAAACGCGCGACACAAAAACTCTTTGTTGATTGCCTGATACAGCCCGTCAATCTCGGGATTTGCCTTTTCAATGTGAATCACCGCCATATTATCACGCCGATTCAGACTGCCCACGGAAAAGGCTTCCAGTTCGCCGTCGATAAAGATGGCTCCTGTCTGTGCGCTGATTTCCGAACAGTGATTCAACAGGTCATGGATACCATCGACCTCGCGGTCCAGATGGCTCTCAACCTCCTCGCCCTTGCCGTCCCGCCACTTGTCGAGAAAGCGGATTACCGCGTCATGGTCGGAACATTCGAGCGGCCGGTAGCTGAAGCGCTCCCCGTAGTTCTTCATAAAGTTATTGTAGTGATTCTTTTTCTTGTGGAGCTTTCTGCCCGACAGTGTGCGAAGCGCATTGCCGTCGTAGAGATAATCTTTTGCGTCCTCTTCCTCCTCAACCAGATATTTCTCCGGCGGAAGATTCAACGCATTGACGGCACCTTCATCCGCAAGCTTTATGACCAGCGGCTTCTTTAAAACCTCATGAAAATATCGCTGCAAGGCCTCAAAACAAGCGGGAAGATCTTCCTCCCGCGCAAGCGGCATGGCCGCATAGGGCTCTTCTTCGGTTCCGTAGAGCCAAAGCAGGCCCAACTCCCGCTCCCCGTCGCGCAACACCGCCGCCCGCGCGTCAAAATACTTTCTCCAGAGAAAACTCTCGAGCGGCGTGCTGTCCGAGGTCAGATTGGAACGCAACTCATAAAAATGTGCGTAGCCCGCGATATCTCCCGCGTGAAAGTGGTGAAACTCCGGCTGTCCGCCCTGATTCTTTTGTAACTCCATAGTACCTGAAGCAGCGCTTCAGTCTAACTCCTTTCCCGTGAGCATCGCATAAGCTTCTTTGTACTTTGCGATGGTCTTGTCAATGACTTCCTCAGGAAGCTTATAATCGCTGTCCGGATGTGCCTTCAGCCAGTCGCGCACAAACTGCTTGTCGAACGAAGGCTGAGACTTGCCCGGCGCATAACCCTCGAGCGGCCAGAAGCGCGAGGAATCCGGGGTCAGCATCTCGTCCGCAAGGACCACCTCTCCCGCCTCGTTGAGGCCGAACTCAAACTTCGTGTCCGCAATGATAATGCCCTTGGTCTTCGCATAATCCGCGCAGAGGCGATAGAGCGCCAGGGTCTTATCGCGAATAATCTCCGCATACTCTTTTCCCTTGCCCGGGAAGGCCTTCTCAAGCACTTCAACGCAGCGCGCAAAGTCGATGTTCTCGTCGTGGTCGCCGATTTCCGCCTTGGTGCTCGGGGTGAAGATCGGCTCCGGCAGCTGCTCGGACTCCTGTAAGCCCGCCGGGAGCTGAATGCCGCAGACCGTTCCGTTCTGCTTATAGCTCTCCCAGCCGCTGCCCGTGATGTAGCCGCGGACAATGCACTCGATCGGCAGCATCGTGAGCTTCTTGCAAAGCATGCTGCGGCGCTCAAATTCCGGCGTCCGGAAGTACTCCGGCATATCCGCCGTATCCGTGCTGATCATGTGGTTCGGCATGACATCCTTGGTATATTCAAACCAGAAACGGGACAGCTGCGTGAGCACTGCGCCCTTCTCCGTGATGCGGTTCTTTAAGATTACGTCAAAGGCGGAAATGCGATCCGTCGCGACCATGATAAGGCCCTCGCCGACATCGTAGATCTCGCGCACTTTTCCCTCTTTTACCGGTCTGTACTCCTGCATACTCGTACCTCCTCTTAATGGTGAAGCTTTACTTTGAGTATCGTATCACAAACCGCACGGCTTGTACACGCCGCCGGACGCTTAGAAATTTACCGGGCTCGGTTCTTCCCCTACCGCACTGCGATTTTCCGCAAGGAAAGCCCGCCCGGAATTGCCCCTGCCCTCCTGTTCGCTCCGCACGAATCGATGTTTCCCGGTAAGAAGGCATAAAAAGGCGGGACGGCGAAGAATGTCTTCACCGTCCCGCTCGCAGGTACAAGAATTAGGGATCTCGCTGCTGCCTTATTTGTCTTACGGCGTCTCGCGAACCCAAGCGCCGGTCGCATCCACGCGGTAACCGTCCGGAGTCAGCTCGTTGATGTACATAGAACCGTAGGGACGCACCGAAACGCTGTCCTTATAGTACCACTTCTCGCTGACCGCATCGTACTCATAGGTATCCGTGCTCGCGCTTGTCGCAAAGTAATACCACTTGCCGTTAATCTCCTGCCAGCCGGTCTGCATGACACCGCTGTTCTCATCAAAATGATACCAGCGCCGATCGTACTCGTCGTGATGCCATCCGAGCTGCATTCTACCGAAGAAACCGTCATGTGTCCGGTCGAGGTAATACCAATTCATGTTCTCATCGCGGAACCAGCCCGAATCCATGATGCCGTGCTGACCGAAGTGATACCAGCCGGTCTCGATGCGGTCGCCGTAACGGTAGGAAGCTTACCCCAGCGGTTTACAAGCCGCATACCGCCGTTCAGCGTGAAAATCCACTCGGACTGCTCCGGGTTTAAAAGCTCCCAATTGCCGTTCGTGCCGACTGTATAGCCCTTCTCGTAGTCCGCGACAAAGGGATCGCTCGGAATGAGACGGGCACCGCCCGCCGTGCTGCCGACACCGACTCCGCGTCCCGCGCCGCGCCCGCTGCCGCCGTTTCCGCGGCCGCCGCCGCCGGAGCCGCCGCCCGAGAGCTGATTCCGCTGCTGATGACCGTAGTTGTCATAGCGCGGATCCAACAAGTTGTCATAGTGGGCGAGCGTCTGTTCCATTGCCGCAAGCGCCGCCTGCAGCTCCGCAAGACTTGCTCTCGGTCCCGTGCGCTCAAGCACGCCGAGCGACTCCAGAATGCCGTAGATTTCCGGCTTACCCGGAACACCGTGCACACCGTTGATCAGGTCTGCGGTCTCCCGCCGCTTCAGGAAGTAATCGTCCGCAAGCTGAATTGCGCGGCGGGTTGCCTCATCGAGCTTCTTCCGCGCGTCCTCTAACTCGGCGCGGTTGTTCTCATAATAAGCGTAGAGCGTTAAGCGCTTCCGAACCGGCGTGCCGAGGTCAAAGCCCTGGTAGCGGTCCGCGCGCTTACTCCAAACCGGGGCCGCGTGCAGTTCGTACTCGACCCCGTCCGCATCGACCGCGTAGGGATCCGGATCCACAAGACCGCCGCGCGCATTGCCGCCCGCGTAGTAGCTATCCTCCGCCGTCTCGCCGTGCCTTACCTTAAAGCTGTAGCTCGGCTGCGCGGCGTTCGGCGCCTCGTTGATGAATTTTAAGCGATATGCCTTCGAATAAACCAGGTAGTAGCGAACGCCCGCCTTCGCCGTGAAACGGAAGAGACCGCCGTTTTCCTCGACACTGCCCGCGAGGGTCTGCATCGCGACGCCGACATAGCCGCCGCCCGGCTGCTCTTCGAAGAGCTCGTAGTCGAGCATATCCGTATCCCGGTTTTCAAGCTGTACATAGGTATCAAAGGTCGCATTGGAAGGCGTCGCATTGACTCTTCTGCCGTCCACATAGCGCTCAATGTCCGTGCGAAGTTCAAAGGCCGCCCGGTAGGCATCCGGGTGCTGCGTGCCCGCAACGCTGATTGCCTTCAGCGCGTTCGATGCCGTTTGGCTGACCGCCTTCTTCGTGTAGACCGTGCGGTATTCCACCTTTGCGCCGTTGACGCTCGAGAGCACGCGGTCTTCCGGCGTGGTGAGAAGGAGGAAAGTCTTGCTCTCTCACTCGGAACAAGCGAGAAATTCACCCTTTGTCGCATTGCGGCTCTCATCCGAAACCGCCGCATCCGCACCCGGCAGTGCCTCATACTCCGCAAGCAGAACCAGGTTTGTCTCCGGCATCGTAAACTGTACCGTGCCCTGTCCCGCCGGGAAGCTCACATTCGGAATATTTCCCGCCGTGACACGCCACTCGCGGAACACAGCGCCCGCCGCATTTACCGCCGGCGCCGTGAGCGTCACCTGCTCGCCCGCGTGTGCCTCGCTGTAGAAGTCACTGTTTACCGCCTGGGTTCCGACGCTGTCGATATCGCCCTCGTAAGTCTGAATCATAAACTTCGGTGTCTCTACCGCCTCCGGATCCGGATTCTGATTCGGCAGCGGAATGGTGACCGGGTGCGGCGCGCCGACTTTTGCGTTCGGTGCCGGCGGATTTAGCGCCGTCACCACCGCAATGTCATCGCCCGGCTGTACCGCGACATCGCCCGTTGCCTCATAGACCACCAGCTGTTCGCCCGGGATGCGGTTGTCAAAGTAACTCCGTCCCACAACGGAACCCGGCACCACGTCGAGTACCGTCCCCGCGGGATCCGTCAGAATATAGTTGTAACCCGGCTTGGTGTCAAAGACCGTGACACGCCCCGTATTGTCCGAGAGCAGACCGCCGACCGCATCCACATCCTGCGCCGGAAGTCCGAAGATAATGGGATCCTTCACGTACTTGAGGCGATAGGTCTCACCGTCCTGCAGAACCGTTGTCGTATCGAGCTTCGCGCCGCTTCCGCCGTACCAGTCCTCGCGCACATAGTTCGCGATACCGGTGAAGGAAGTCTCCGCCGAAGCGCGAACACTGCCAAAGAGACTGTCCTTCTTCACATGGCGGTTCAGGCTTGCGCCCGGCACTGTCAGCGTATTGCTGTCGTAAGGCGCCAATAAAATGTCAATCCAGTAAGCCGGATTCTCGCGGTAGTAGGCAGTGAGCACCGTGTCCGCCGAGAACTTGGTCGCATCGTCCGCGAGCTGCTCGCCCGCATCGAGTACGCCGTTTCCGTTGTCATTGATGATCCAGCCCGCGAATTCGTAATACGGGCTCTCGCTCACTGTGACTTCCGGCACCAGGCGCTTGGTCTTAATCTCCGCGAAGCTGTAGCCTTCATTTGCCGCAGCGCCCGCGCGAATCACCTCCGCATAGTAATTTCCGGAAGCATCTGTCTTGACATCCGCCGCCGCACTGAGCGTCGAGAGTGTCCCGTGCGTGCCCGGCAGGTAGTTTAACTTGACCCACTTTGCGCTGTCGCGCTGATAGACCAGATTCAAATCCAGTTCGCCGCCCGGCATAATCGCCGTATAGCTCTGCGCAGTGCCGCTCACACTGACCGTGCCGCTGCCTGCGGGGGCATCGCTCCAGCTCGGCTCCGTCGCGCCGTAGTGATAGCCGTAAATCTCCGGGAAGGACTCCGTAAAGCTTGCGCCGATCGGCTTATTCTGTATGCTCGTCGGGCGCAGGACCTGCAAAACACTGTCCTGACTGCCGGCGTCGCGGAAGCTCGTCACGAAGGGCACGCCCGTGCCGTCCGGCTCTAAGTAAACCTCAATCTTCACATCCTGGTTCGGCATTTCCGCCGTCAGGGTATTGCCGGTGATGTCCACATTCCGCACCGCAGAAACAAAGTTATTGGTCGCGGTCGGCAGGCTCGGTTGATGCCCCTGCACCACGCGGAAAGGCGAGTTGCCGTTGATGCGATAGCCGACCGGGAGTGTGAGCCACTGACTGATGTGCGTCTCCGGAAGGTGGCGCGTCGTCATGGGCGCGGTACCCGGAACCAGAGCACCCGGTGCCGCAGCCGTTCCCAGACGATACTCCACGGTAAAGTTCGACTTGTCACTCTCCGCGGTGCCCGGAACGTAATGGAATTCAAGCGTCACATCTTGGTTCGGCATGGTCGCTGTGTAATTGCCGTTGATCTGCCAGTTCGTATCCAGGCCGCCGACCATATTTCGGATTGTATCCGGAATGACGCGAGAGAGCGTCTTGTCCGGCAGTAGCTGATAACCCGGAATGCGCGGATTGGCAGCTGTAAAGGCCGTCATAAAGGTGATCGGCGTGCCCGGCGTCTGGTGGAACAAAATGCTGCCGTCGGCGTTCATATACTGCACATAGAGCTGATACTGCACGCTCGGGTCCGGCTTCCACTGCACGTAGTAGGTCTTGACACCGTTTGCAATGGTCAGCATGTACTGCCCCGTGGAATCGGCGGTAACCGCCGCGCCCGTGCCGTCCTGATTTCCGTAATCTTATCAATGACATAGCCGTAACGGCTCGGCAGCATCGCAGCCACCTGGGTGCCCGCCATACCGTTCGTCGAACTTGTTGTGGGAAGACCGCCGTTGCCGTCAATGATGATGCGTCCCATGTCGTCACGGTAGCGGTAATTTACCTGCACCGTGTCGTTCGGCATCACAAAGTCCGTAATTTTTCCGTCGGTCGGCGAAATGAGCGCAGCGCCCGGGGATACCGAGAGCTCGACGCTGTCAAACACATAGCGAATGCCGCCCGCGACAAAGCTCTGCATACCTGCCGGAATTCCGTCCACCGTGATTTTACTGCCTATCATATAATCTTCACCGGTCGGCGTAAGCGTCGGTGCACCCGCAATCGGAAGTCCCGACATATCTGTCACACTGCGATTTACCTTATGTGTCACCGCCTTGAGGCGAAGGGTGGTTCCGTTCTTCTCCTTGACGATACCGATGGCAGGATTGTCCTTGACAAAGCGGTCTATGGAGCCCGCACCGTTCAGCGCGACATCGACCGTAGTGCTCGCAGTCGGCAAGGTCTCGGTCGTAAACCCGATGACGGAATTGCCGTCCAAGGGGTTTGCGCTGCTCACCGTGACGGTTTTGTTGTTCGAAAGGTAGAGATTTCCGGCTGGGTCGCTGTCACGGCATTCCGGTTGCCGCTGATCTGTACCGAACCGCCGACCGTGAGGTTCCCGGCTGCGCCGAGGTAAACCGCACCGCGCGATGCCGCGGGAGATACCGCCGTGTCCTGATAAGCGCTGTTATTTCTCACCGTGAACGGGTAGCGACTTCCCTCTTCTCCGTTTGCGGCGAACTCGACCGATCCGCCCTCAATGCTGAGCGCACCCGCCGCGGCATTTTCAAGCACCACCCCTGCGCCGAGCGAAAGGGTACCGGAGCTGTTCTTCAGCATGAAGTCGCCGCTGCCGTTAGCAAAGTGTAGATCCTCGATTGCGACCGGAACCGTGCTCTGATTGTTCACGAACAGCGGTCCGCTGTAGCCCGCTGCGGGCGCAATGGTCTTGGTCTCGGTTCCGAAGCTCACCGAAGTTGCATTGCTATGCATATCCGTGCTCGCAAGGGTCAAACTTCCCATGGTTCCGACCTTGCTCGCATCAATGGTAAGTGCAGCGCTAAGGGCCTGATCATCCTCAAAGTAAATGACGGCATTCTTGTTTTTCGCGAGTTGCAGTGCTTTGTCAAACGTATTGACCGGATGGTCAAAGGTGCCGCTGTTTGTATCGACACCGCTGCTCGAGACATAAATGGCTGCCTCGGTGTAACTATAGGCAATGCGCTTATGAATGGTCTCGCCCGGACGGAGATTTAACTCCCAGGAAAGCCGGCGAGAGGTCCGAACCCTCGGTGGAGCGCCCTGTCATTGCCGCAACGCTGCCGAGCGGATTGAACTGATAGAACGGACGCCCCAATGTATCGTACCCCGCGACCGATTCATAACCACTGTGGAAAGCATAGTACAGACGCCGCGAAAAGTCTCCGATCCACTTGCTGCTCGGTGCAGAGGTGCCGAGGGTCGCATCGTCGAGGACAATGTTCACCGTCGCGATATCACCGTTCTTTCTCGCATAGAAGCCGCGGTCCGTACTGATCATATCTTTCGTGCGACCGTCTCCCGAAGCAAATTGTCCCGTATACCCTATATATGTCGTCGGGGTGTCATTGACCGAGAGATCGTAGGCCATGCCGACATAGAATTTCTGACCGCCCGGCGGCAGATTTTCCCGCCCGTAGAAGTAGTAATCGGCAATCACATAGCGTCCGGAGACGCGCGTCTCCACCTGAGTCTCAATCGTGCGGTAGCGACCGGACGGACCGAAGCGCGTGGTCTCGACCGCAGCGTTCTTTGCGACCAATGCCGCCCCGCTCAAATTCTGGTTCGCATCGCTCGCCGCATTGCCCCCCCGCAAGTTCCGAAGCTCTCTGCCCCATCTTCGCGATGTAGTAGGTATTTCCCCGTCCGTCGTTTTCCGCAACACCCGGCCAATACCCCGTTCCGCCGGAACCCGTTGTGGTATCCACCTGCTTCGGGTAGGGAGCAGGGCCCTGGTCCGTATCCGGCATCACGATGTAGAGCGGGACGCCGTTCCCGGCCGTCATGCCATCCGAATCCAACGTGATGCCGGGCTCATAGCCGTCCGCATTTTTCCCACGGATGTTATAGCGGCTTGAGCTCAGCGCCGAGGGTAAGCTCGCGGTCGTCATTCCCCACCTTCCAGGAAAAGGTCATGCTGTGGTTCGCGGTTTCTCCGCTTAAGGGCAGCGCCGGAGACGGCGTTTGCAATTCGGTCGCCGCCTGCGCCTCCATCCCGCCCAAAGGCACAAAAACAGAGAGCGCCCCGAGCACCGCACTGAGACCCAGGCTCAGCGCGCTCCGTCCCGCTCTCCTAAAAAAAGCTTCTCTCGACTGTCTCTTCTTCAAGTGTCACCTCACCTAAAATTAAGAAATAATAAATAATTATAACAGTTTCGCGGCACTTGTCCAGATTAATTTGAACCAAAAAAGAGCTCCCCGCGGGGAGCTCTTTCGTCTTACTGTTGTTTACGGCGTCTCGCGTATCCATGCACCGGAGGCATCCACATGATAGCCGTCCGGCGTCACTTCGTTCACATACATGGAACCGTAAGGTCTGCCCGTGCGATTCGCGTATACCCAGCGATTCGCAGTCGCATCCCAGTCCCAAGTCTGCATCGGCGCGCTCTCGTTAAAGTAGTACCAGTTTCCGTTGATTTCCTGCCAACCGGTCAGCATGGAGCCGGTCATGATATTCAAGTAGTACCACTTGCCGTCCGCGCTGTCGAGATACCAGCCCTTGTCCATGGAACCGAACCAGCCGTCGTGATTGGTCGAGAGGTGATACCAAACGCCCCGGCCATCCTTCCACCAGCCGCTGTCCATCACACCGTTCTCGTCGAAGTGATAGCTGTAAATCTTGGTCTCACCGCCGTAGGTGTAGGCCACATCCGCCCAACTCGCCGTGATGCGCTTGCTAAGCCCAAGGTCAAAGTACCAGCCGTGGCCTGCCGGGTCAAAGTTTACCCAATTGCCCTCGACGCCGTTCTGGTAGACGCGGTTGCCCGTGCCGGTCGGAATGGTGCCGCCGCGCACACCGCGGCCGCCGCCACTGCTTCTGCGGCCACCGCCGCCACCGCCGCCTCCGCCGCCTCCGCCGCCGCTGCCTCCGCCGCCCGGGGTCGGCGTGGGGGTCGGTGTCGGCGTGGGTGTAGGAGTAGGCGTCGGGGTCGGTGCTGCCGTCGCGTCACTGATTGCCTGATTCAGTGCGACCATAGCCGCCTGCATTGCCGCAATCGAGGAGGAAGGCGCGACCGCATTGGAAACCGCCGCCGCATTGTTCAGTGCCGCCTGCAGTGCTGCCTGCAACGCGGGATCCTGTACGTTCGGAAGGGTCGCCGTGCCGATTGCGCGGCTCGCATCCAGCGCCGCTCTTGCCGCGGTCCAAGCCGGATCCACCTCGTAGTAGGCGTAGACGGTCTGATCCGCATTGACGGTATCCGCACTCGGATCGAAGGCCGTATAGCTGCCGGCCGTCGTCGAGAGACCGACAAAGCGATACTTGCCGTTGTCGAGATTCACCGTGTAATCCGGTGTCAGAGCCGTAAAGCTTGCATTATCCGCAGGCTTAGAGCCCTTGCGAACCGATACAGTCGCATTGTTCGCCGCATTTCTGGCATCGACCAGGCGGAACTTCACCGCCTTGTGATAGCTCAGCACCAGCTTGTCCCCGATTTCCACCGGCACCTCGTAAATTGCGCTCGGATTCGTCGCAAAGTCTGCCGGGAGTGCGGAACTCAGGTCGTGTGCCGTGAGATTTCCGCTGCCGTTATCCCTGACCGCATAGAGTGCGTAATCAATCTTGCCGAGCGCCGCGTTGTCGAGCGCAGCCGTCAGATTGAACTGACCGATTCGACCAATCGCATCCTCCGGAACCGGGCGGTTTAAGACCGCACCATCCGCCGTTCTGGTCAGTGCGCGGAACAGTTTCACATCGACCATCCATCCCACGCGGAAGGAACTCTCGCTGCCGTTCGCATCCGCATCCGCAACCGCCTGCTTCACTGCCGCACTCGCCGCGCTCTTCTGCAGCTTGATGGTATAGGTCGCATTGCTGTTGGTCGCCCATACACTGCTGTCCTCCGCAAGCTGCGGATTGTTCAGATCATCCTGCTTTTGCAGGCGAACTGCCTCGGCCACGCCCACGCTGTGATCGCTCGACTCCACCTTTAATTCCACGGTGTTTGCCGGGAGTGTGGTCCGGTAAATCGGCTCAAAGATTGCATTGCTGTTAACCGTGACACTCTGGCTGCGCATGGTCGGATTGAAGCTGAGCACATTGCCGCTGAGAAGCTCCCAGCGCTCAAACGGAGCGCCGCTTGCATTCGTCGCGTCCGCGGAGATCATCACGTTGTCGCCGCTCTTCACGCTGTCAATTTCTTTCTCGTCCGCAACCGGAAGCACTGCGCCGCCTCTGATGTGCTGAAGCAGTCTGCCGCTGTTTGCCGGATTGTTCTGAATCTTGACGGTCAGCATATCCGCTGCGATTACCGTAGTCTGGTTGGCCGCGGGAACCGTCATGCCGTAGCCAGAAGCCGCATTCGCCGCCGGATCCTGTGCCGCGCCGTTCGGCTGTGCCACCACCGTGTAGCTTCTCGCCGGATCGAGACCCGTGAATACCACGCTACCACCGGCCGGGCTCACAAAGCCCGGTGCAACCGTGTTGCCCGCATCATCCACAAGCGCGTACTGGCTGTTTGCCGCCGCCGGATTCACCGTGATCGAAGCCGTGTTGCTTGCCGGATCCGGAACCGCCGTGAGATTGGGCTGCGTCGGCGGAATAACCGCGAGCGTCTCCGGCCCCTTCTTATTTGCCGGAACCAAAGTGATGTCGCTTCCGATTGCAGGGGTCTGATCGGACGCGAGCTCATAGACATGATAGGGCTGACCCGGGTTGAGACCGGTGAAGTTGCCCGTCGCGAGCGCCGTGCCGGTCATGACCGCACGCACGTTTCCGTGCTCATCGGTGACCGCATAGTTGCGCGCCGCATTCGGCGTGTTGACCTTAATCTGTCCCGTGCCGTCCACAGCGCTCACGGAGGTATCCACATTCGGCGCCGCGAAGACCATATCGTACAGCGCTGCCTGCAGGACAAACTTTGCCGTGTACTGCGCATTGCCCTGTACCGTCAGGCTGCCGAAGCTCGGGTCGGTCGAAACGAGCGTGCTACCGCTGTACCAGCCATCAAACTGATAATTTGCCGCCGGTGTCACCACAGGCGCCAGGGTATTCAGCGCTGTGTTCTTCAGCACGGACTGGGACGCCGTGCCGGTAATGCTGCCGTTCGGCCCGCTGATAAAGCTCACCGTGCCCCAGGCATTCGGGTCCTTTTTAAAGACATGGACATACTTGAATTTATCACCGGCGGTCAAGGTCAGCGTATCCGTCGGCTCTATCTTTGTGCTACCTGCCAACGGTGCGTTGCCGCCCGCATTTGCCGGGTACCAACCGTCACTGACATAGCCGGTGTCCGGGGTCGCCGTAATGCCGTGGAGCGTAAGGAGTTCTGTCAGCGTGTAGTTCTTCGGCACTGTCCTCTGCTGAACAATGATGCCGCCGAGCGAACCGCCGCTCGTTGCTGTGTAGTACACCTTTGCAAAGGCTTCCGGAATCGGTGAATAGCGTACCACGATTTCGGCCGGATCTGTCTTCGACTTATACTGGAAGCTTCCTGCTGTCGTTGCCGTGGGCTGCACAAGGTTTGTCGGCTGCTGATCGAGCGTCGTCGAATCCTTTGCCATGACCGTAGCCACCCTATAGTTCGGCACATAGGGTATGGAAACCGTCGTCAATCCGGTGGGATCGGTCGGCTTCTCGACGTCCGCCACCTGCACATTCACATCGCGAATACCGGTCGTGTCATTGTCCTCTGAACTGCGGAAGATAATACGCACGGAATTTCGGTAGTCCGGGTTCAGCTTGTAGGTGTACTTCACCTTGACATCCTGGTTCGGCATCCACTTAAACTTCACCGGAGTCGGTGCCGCCGCATCGTCCGCCGGCAAGCTGAGACCAAAGAGCGCCTCGCTGAGACCACGCTGGCGGACAAACGTCTCCGCTGCGCCGCCTGTCGCGACTGCCTTCGTTAGGGTCTTGGGATCCTTACCCGCAACAATCTCTGCCTTATGGAAGAGGTATTTCGGATGTGCCGCAGGCGTGTTGTCCTTCGGGTTTTTGGCATCCGGAAGAAGCGGCGCACTGAATTCAGTCGTACCGCGCTGCACTCCTGCTGCGTCACTCTCAGCCGCGAAAGGCTTTGCCGCGCCGAGGATAGCGCCCGTGCTGTCCGAAACTGTAATGGTGTCCTCAACGCCCGCCGCATCCACATAGACGTAGCTCGTCGAGAACTTGAACGTCTTGCTCAAATCCGGCTCATAGTCAAAAATAATCCGGACGTTCTGGTTCGGCATTTTATCGTTCAGATTGAGCGGATTCGGAATGGTGCCGGGAACCACAAAGCGCTTGTTTCCGTAGGTCGATGAGCCGTCGGCTTTCAGGCCGTACACCTCGGTCTTCACAAAATCCCCGTCCGCTGTCTTAGTCGCATCGGTTGAGCCCGTACCCGTTACCGTAGCGCCGGTAATCTTATAGCCCGGGAGTTCCACGCTTGCATAACTCACATCGTTATCGACCACGACACTATCTTCACTCTTGTCAAAAACCCAGGGTGCAGCGGAAGGCGAAAAATCGTTCGCCGGCTTTCTGCGATGCTGTGTGAACATCTTATAGCTTGCGCTTCCCACCCATTTCGCGGCATAGATGGTTTTCTTCGCGTAGGGGATGACGGGTTCAAGTCCAATCTGGCCCACATCCTCTACCTCAGCCGAGGAAGCGCTCTGCGGTATAATCTTACTCCAACCCCTGAAGACATAACCCGTCCAGTTGGGTGCCGGAACACTGTTCTGTCCCCAAGGCAACACGGGCTTGCCGCCCGGCAAAGAGCTGCTGGCTCCGGGGAAAGCCGCCATGTTTCCGGCAAAGGGGGCAATGCTGTTCAAAGGCTGGCCGGAAGTCCCACCAATGACGTAATAGCGCCCTGTCTGGGTGAGCGCACGCCATCCCGGCACGGACGAGGCATTGACCCCCGGGCCGTTCCCTGTGTCAAAAATCAGCTCCGCCGGACTACCGTACGGATTGCTGCCGGTCAGGCCGGAGTAGCCCGCCGTTCCGGCAGTGTTGTAATCCGAGTAATCCACAGCACCCGCCGCCTGCGCCGTGAGGAGCGGGGTCGAGAACAGGCTCAGCGCAAGAAGCGCCGAAAGGGCCTTTTTTTCTCAGTCTGTTTTGTCTCATTCTGTTCTCCTATCTATCAGGGGTGCCAAGCGGCACCCCGACCTTCTCAACGCTGCCAAGCACCGCTCCGGTCGACTCTGTAGCCGTCCGGTGTAGTCTCGCCCTCATACATGGAACCGTGTGGGCGAACCGTGTTGTTCGTCTTATAGAACCACTTCTCATTCACCGCATCGTACTCATAGGTGTAGGCCGTCGTTGTCGGTGTGAAGTAATACCACTTTCCGCCGATCTCCTGCCAACCGGTGAGCATCATGCCGGTCGCCGGATCAAGATAATACCAGTGTTTATCAACTTCATCAAAGTGCCAACCGGTCTGCATCCTGCCGAGCCAGCCGTCGTGCGCCGTGTTGCAGTAGTACCAACTGCCCTGCTCATCCTTAAACCAGCCGAAGTCCATGATACCGTGAGAGTTGAAATGATACCAGCCGTTTTTATTGACGTCGCTGTTCGCATAGTCAAGCTTTGCCCAGCGGCTCACCAGGCGGATACCGCCGTTCAGCGTGAAGATCCACTCGGAGTTCTCCGGATTGATCAGCTGCCAGTTGCCGTTGGTTCCGACCGTATAGCTCGGCTCATAGTCTGCAATGAAGGCTTCGCTTCCGATTAAGCTCGGCTTTCCGAAGGTACTGCCGACACCTGCGCTGACGGTCTTGGTGCCGCGGCCACCGCCGCCACCGCTACCGCCGCTGCTGCGACCGCCGCCGCTGCCGCCGTTTCCGCGACCACCGCCACCGCTGCCGCCGCCGGAGAGGCTGTTGTCCTTGATGTTGCCGTAGTGATGATAGCGCGGATCAAGCTTTGCCTCAAATACGGAAATGGTGTTTTCCAGTTCCGCAATCGCTGCCTCGAGTTCCGCAGCCGTGGGTCTCGGGTTGGTCCGCTCAAAGAGCGCAATCACTTCGTTGAGACCGATGTACTGACCCGGGACACCGTTCAAGAGATTTGCGGTCTCGCGGCGCTTCAGGAAGAAATCGTCCGCAAGGCGCTGTGCCCGCCGAATCGCATCGTCCAGACCGTTTCTCGCATTGTCCAACTCTTCCTTGTTGTTCTTCCAGTAGCCGTAGACTATGGTGCGCTTCTTAATCGGCGCCGTGTCGTCGTAAGCGATGTACTTGTTCTCTCTCTTACTCCAACCCAGCCAGTCATACTCAACGCCGGTCGCCGGATCGGTCACATGGGTTGCACTTCCGCTCGGCGTGTCGTTTAGAACCGTGCCGTAGAGCGTTGTGTAATCGGAATCCGAAGGTGCCTCGCCCCGTCTCACCGGGAAGCTGTAGTGCGGCCACGGAGACGCGCTCTCGCGCTCGTTCACAAAGGTGAGCTTATATGCCTTCGAGTAAACCAGGTAGTACTTGACGCCCTCGGTCGCGCGGAACTTAAAGAGACCGCCGCTCTCGTAGACATCTGCCGGTGTCAAATGCTCCGGCACAAAGCTGTTTGTCGATGCATCGTAGTGCACCAGCTGGTAATCGAGGTTATTGACATCCTCGCGGTTCAGCTGCACATAGGTGTCATACTGTGCGGAGGAAGGCGTTGCGCGCGGCACCAATCTGCCGTTTACGTAGCGCTCCACATTGGTCTGCACCTCCCAAGCCGCCGTAAATGCGCTCGGGTGATTTGCAGCATCGATGTTCGCCGTGTCGTTCTTCAGTGCATTGGAGGTCGAAGCCGGAACACTCTTCTTCTGGTAGACCACCTTGTAGCGCACATCCGCATGGTTGACCTGCATGAGCACGCGATCGGCCGGAGTTGTCAAACCGTTCTCCAGATTCGGCAGCTCGTTCGGATCCAAGGCCATCTCGCCCGGGTTACCGCCGCGAACTTCATCCTCAACCGGCGCATTGCCGTTCAGGTCGCGGTCATAGTATGCCGTCAACACAAGGTTGGTATCCGGCATCGTGAAGTTGAGCGTCGCATTTCCGAGCTGGCTGTTGATGCCCGGAATCTGTCCCGCCGTGACGCGCCAGGTCTTGAACGCCTCGCCTGCGCCGTTCACTGCCGGCGCGCTGAGCACCACTGCCTCGCCCGCATGTGCCGTGGCAAAGCTTGCGGCGCCGACTGTAACACCGTTTACGCTGTCAATCAAACTCTCGCCGTCCGTTGTCTCAATGCTGAACTTCGGAATCTCAATCTCGCCTGCCGGTGCCATGAGAAGCGGCGTGCCGTCCGGGAACTTACTGAGCACGGTAATGTCGTTTCTGCCGTGCGGTCTCGCAACCACCGTGTAAGTTTCGTGTGCGCGGAGTCCGGAGAAGTGAATCGCGCCGGGTGTTCCTGCCTGCCAGCCGTCCGCCGCCGTCTCGGGCGTGGTCACAACATTACCTGCGGCATCAATCAATGCATAGTCCGCATCGCGATCCGCGGGATCGATTGTGAGCACCACGCTGCCCTCATCATCCGGATCGTAAGTTACCTGGTAGTTCGTCTCGACCACCGGAACCAGAACTTCGGTCGGGTTCGAGATGCGCGGGTTCGGCGCTGCCGGGTTCGCCGCGATTATATTCGCAATGTCATCGCCCGCGTTGACCGCAACATCTCCGGTTGCCTCGTAGACCTTGTATCGCGTCCCCGGTGTCTTGTCATCAAAATAGGTTCTGCCTGTCATGCTGCCATCCTGCACATCGACCACATTGCCGTCCATATCCGTGAGGATGTACTTGTAGCCCGGCTTGGTGTCATACGCCGTGACCTTGCCCTTGCCGCGGTTGTCAATGCTGCCTGCCGCGTCAATGCCGTGCGCCGGAAGTCCGAAGACAAGCGGATCCTTCACGTACTTCGCGCGGTAAACGCCGCCGTTCTCGAGCACAGTGCCAAGCTCCGTCTTGTTGCCCGCAAGGTCATACCAAGCGTCAAAGACATAGTTCGCAATGCCGTGGAACGCAAGGTTTGCGGTCGGAAGGGCATCGCTCCAGAGCTTATCCTTCTTTAAGTGCATCGTGAGTGCCGCACCCGGGTTGATCAGGGTGTTGCCGTCGTACGGTGCGAAAGTGATGTCAATCCAGTATGCCGGATCCTCCTCAAAGCAAGCCGTGAGGGTGGTGTTTGCCGCAAACTGTTCGTTGTCGGTGACCAGATGCTCACCGCCGTCCAGAATGCCGTTGCCGTCATCGTTTACAATGAAGCCCTTGAAGCGGTAGTACGGCGCATCGTTCGGCGTGACTGTCGGCACCAGGCGCTTTGCCTTGACCGTCGCGAAACTGTAACCCTCATCTGCGTTCGCGCCCTGCTTCGTGACATCCGCCTCAAAACTGCCTGCCGCAATGCCTGCGTGCACGTCCGGGGATACCTTGGCAGATCGTTGCCCAGGGTTCCGTCGTTGCCCGGAAGATAGGTAAGCTTCACCCACTTGCTCGGGTCTCTGTGATATTCCAGCTTGAGGTCCACCTCGCCGGTTGGCATGGTGAACGCATAGCTGTAAGGTGCGGTCGTATACTGGAAGCTGCCGCCGACACCTGCCGGCGTCACAGTACCGAGCGGCTCGTTGTTGCTGTAGAAATAGCCGTAAATATTCGGGAGCTCCTCATTCACAGGCTCGCGATTGCATGCGTCGCGATCTTCTGCGGGAGGAGTACCTTGAGCGCCGGATCCAGGCTGCCCATATCCACATAGTCCACAACCAGCGGAACACCGGTGCCGTTCGGCGTGCAGTACACCCGAATCTTGACGTCCTGGTTCGGCATGATGGCCGTGAACAGCGTGCCGGTCAAATCCTCATCGCGTATCGCGTTGACCAGGTTGTCGACCGTCGACGCATCGCTCGCCACATTGCCGTCAATGACCGCAAACTCCGTGGCATCATAGCCGAGCGGCGGGTTCACCGTATAGCTGATCTGTGCCTCCGGGAAGTAGCGCTGGGGCGTATCTGTCTTTAAGAGCGTACCCGGCGCTGCCGCCGATCCGCTGTAATACTCCACCACAAAATTGGACTTATCCGACTCTGCCGTGCCGAGCACGTAGTGGAGATCCACCGCCGTATCCTGGCCCGGCATGTGATGAATCTTATACTGCTTCGGCGTCGCCGAGAGTGCCCACTCTGCCTGCGGATCGGTTCCCGTAGTCGTGAGCGCCGGCGTAATCACACTCAGGGTCTGACTCGGATCCGGCTGATAACCGTGAATGTGCTTCACCGCAATTGCGGATGCACTGCCGATCGGGGTCGCGACCGGGTTCAGGGTCTGGAAGTTGATGCTGCCGTCCGCATTCGAGTACATTGCGACCAAGTCAAAGCTGATGCTTGTATCGTAGACCCACTGTGCGTAATAGGTTCTCTCGTCACTACCGTAGGTGAACGCGGCCTGACCGCTCGTCGGATTTACCGTCAGCACATCGACCGGGTTGGTGCCGGCCTGATCGAGTGTCCACTTGCTGACTTTATAGCCGTAGCGCGATACCACCGGCGTCATACCGGTTGCACTGCCGCTGCCGCTCATATTGATTACCGCAGGTAATCCGCCGTTTCCGTCAAACTTGATTTTGCCGATATTCTTCTTGTATCGGTAGTAGATCTTTAAGCCGTCCTCCGGCACCTTTGCATTGGTAATCGCCGCGGTCGTCGTATTCATCTGCGCCGCTTCGATTTTATTCTCCGGCTCCGTGATAATCGAGTCAAAAATCCACTCGACGCCGTTTGCCGTGAACTTCGGCTTCTGATACGCACCGCCTACCTGGTTGTTTCCCGGCACGGTGCCTTCCGCATAGCTGAACTCTGCGCCTATGGTCAAAAGCTGCGGATTTGTGCCGCCGAAGACCGGTGCTCCGGCAATCGCATTGCCATCCATATCGACCACGACGCGCTCTACATTCTGCGCCCTCGCCTCGAGGCCCACACCGGTCACTGTGCCGCCCGAGTTCTTCTCGAGCCACTTGAGGACACCCGGGGAAGGCTCATCCTTCGTGAAGCGCTCTGCGTTTCCGGGTTTTCCGGTCACGTTAATTGCCTTAATTGTGGAATTGGGCGCCGGAAGCTTCTCGGTCGTGAAACCAACCGTCGAGCTCGCACGAAGGGACTCAGTCGCATCTACATAGAGCCCGTCCTTCACATAGAGGTTTTTCGGGTCGGATCCGATCGTGTTGCCGCTGATGTTCACGGCCCCCTCCAGCTTTAAGCTGCCGCCCTGGAAGGCAACTGCGCCGCGCTTTTCCTGTACCGGCGCACCGCCCGAGGGTGTCACCGTTTCGGTATAACCCTTGTTTCCGGTAATCGTGACCGGCATGCTGCTCTCCGCTTCACTGACTGCCGTCGTAGAGACCGCGCCGCCCTTAATATCCAGAGCGCCGTTGCCGCCGCCCGTGATTGTGAGTTTTGCACCGAGATTCAGAACACCCGCATTCGCAGTGTTCTTAAACAGGGGCTCTGTTTCGCTCCCGTTACCTTGGAAGCTCAGGTCGTCAATCGTGACCGGGCGCGCGCTCTGGTTGTTCTCAAAGAGCGCTGCGGTACTGCCGGCCGGGGACTGAATGATCTGCGTATCCTGTCCGAAGCCGATGGAAGCACCGCCTCTGGTGATATCCGCACTCGTGATGGTGAGCGTACCGGAACCTGCGCCGGCGCCGATCACCATTGCTCCGCTTGCCGCGACATTATAGTCCTCGATAAAGATGGTCGCGTTCTTATTCCGCGAGAGCTGCAACGCTTTTGCGAAGGTTTTCACCGGCGCATCGAAGTTTCCGTTATTTCCGTCATTTCCGTGCGCAGAGGAGACATAGATAGCCGCCTCGGTATAGGTGTAGGCAACTCGCTTATGGATGGTCTCGCCGGGGTGCAAGCGGATTTTCCACGAATAGGAGATGGAATAATCGGCATTGCTTAACTTCTTTCCGGTGATTTGGGCCAATGTCATTGACGTCCCCTCAACTCCGGTGGTCAACGATCGTTGGATTCTTTGACTATAAAGCCGATCCACTTGGAGTCAGCGGCCGTCACGCCGAGGTTATCATCCTTCAGAATAACGTTTACCGTGGCATTTTCTCCGGTTCTTCTCGCATAGAAACCGCGGTCGGTCACCACCATGTCCTTATACAATGAGGTGTTGACCTGAAAATCGTAGGCCATCGACACATAGAAGTCCTGACCGGCAGCCGGAATATCCTCGCGGCCGTAGAAGTAGTAGTCCGCTATCATGTACTTGCCGTTCGCGGAGGTCTTGACCATTGTTTCCACCGTGCGATGAGCAGCGTTGTTCCCAAAACGCGTGGTCTCAACCGCACCGTTTTTGGCAACCAGTGGACTCAAAGCCTGATTCTGTCCTGCGGGCAAGACATTCCCGGCGCTGAGCTCTGCCTTTCTCTGCCCGAGCTTTGCAATATAAAACTGATTTCCGCCGGTTGTAACCAATGAGGTCGGATGATAGCCTCCCGGTTGCTGTAATATTAGGAAGTTCGAATTCACATTCGCCGCCGGCATTACCAGATAAAGAGGTATACCGTATTCTTGGTAAGTGATGGATTGCCTCGTATTGTCGCGATTAATACCCGACATATTATAGCGATAGGAAGTCACCCCTCCCTCACCAAAGTCTCCGCTCACCTTCCACTTAGCTTCCATATTGTCCGTCGACTCGGTCAGTGGAAGCGTCTCAGGCTGCAACTCCGTCGCCGCACGCGCGGTCAGCAGTCCCCCCCGCCGCCCGGGGCGAGCAGGGTAAACGCCGTTGTGAGCGAGAGCAGCTGCGCCAGGACACGCCGTCCAAGCCCCGCACGCCTCACTTTGTTCTCATGTCTCATTCTTTATGCCCCTTTCTCAATCCGCCTCAAAGACAGAAAGCTCATCCGGCACATCGCTCTGCGTGACCGTTGTCGACGCGCCCGCAATCAGGCCGCGCGCAAAGTGATTCCGCTCTTTTCTGTCGTAGTGATAGAAGCCCGGTCCCGCACTGCCGCTGTTTCTCCAGCGCGGCGCGTCCTCATCTCCGGTGAAGCCGAGGAACTGACCGTTGTAAACGAGGATATAGCCCTCTCCCGTATTCAGCACGCGTCTTCCGTTCACAATTCTGCCGTTCCGATCGACCACATAGAAACGGTACTGCGGGGAAGCCAGAGTGCCCACGTTCTGCGAGACAATGCCGTAGCCGTACTCTTCCGGCGCATCCAGACGGAGGCCGTTGATGTAGAACTTATTGTCTCTCTTCTGGAGGATGTTGCGGTTGCCGTAAGCCTTGCCGCTCGACGCGAAGGCAAAGGTTCTCGGGCCGTCGGCCAGTTCAACCGTAATTTCCTTGCCGCTCTGCATGGAACCGTCGTTGATCTCATCCGGGAGAGAAGAGGTAGAGATCCGCCTTCTCAATGCCGTAGAGGTCGCCGTTGATGAAGTCCGCAGCGGTCCAAGCATCCACATCGTACTGTGCGACAAACTCGCTCTTGCCCTTAAAGAGGACAAAGCCGGTCTTCATTCTGCCGATGCCGTCGAAGGCGTATTCCTTCTCGCCGACCCGGTGAATCTTGTTGCGAATCGCTCTACCCTTCGAATCGCTTCTCCACCAGGAGCACTCAAGGTCGCGGTTCTGATCCTCGTCGAGGTTTGCGGACGGGTACATCCAGAACCACTTGCTCTTCATGAGAGCACCGCCGTCGTAGCCGCTGTAGTAGCGGACACGCTCGTCACTGGTCGGATTCGAGCGAACCGCGTCCGAGATGGTCGCGACCTTGTCCCACCACTCAATCATGACGCCCTTCTCGTCGAAGCCGTAGGTTGCGCCGTCAATGTCGCGCTGGAAGGGCTGCTCTCCCGCACGGCTTCTGTACTTCTTAGAGTCGGCGCCGAAGTAGAACCACATCTTCTCGTAGTCCTCATAACTTCTGCCGGTCACTTCACTTGTCAAATGAGAGCCCCAGTCGTAATAGAGCCAGCGGTTCGTGTAGAGCGCACCATCCGCATCCGCATAGTAGCGCGCCGTTGCGAAGGGATCCTCATCCTCAATCACATTGCCCTCTTCGTCAATCCAGCCGCTCAGCATGCCGCCGTTCTCGTTGAAGGCGTAGGTTCTGCCGTCAATTTCCTTGCGGAAGCCCTTGCCCTTCGCGCGGAGGCCCTTGCCGTCCTCTCCGAAGTAATGCCAGGCGCTGTCACCGTAGGCACCGTCCGGATCCTTCTCGCTGTCAATGAAGACCCAGGCGTTTCTCACCATGCGACCGTCCGGGTCCACATAGTAATCATCGCCGCCGAAGGAAAAAATGCGGTCCTTTAACAGCGTGCCTCTATCATCCAGATAGAACCAATCTTCCTTCGATTTCTTGAAGGTGTTGGTCACCGGCTGATCTTCCCGGTTCAAATACTGCCACTCGTCGCCCACTTTGTTCCAGCCCTCAATCGCGTAAGCTGTCACATTCGGGACAAAACAAGCGACAGCCGCCGCGAGCAATACCGCCCGCAACCCCTGTCCTGCTTTTCCACTCATTCGCTTTTGTTCTCCTTCCAAAAGTAAACACGAACTGCCACCCTTGAATACTCCACCCGTTACTCCGTACCTTTACCTCCTTTTCCGCTAGGTAACTGCAAATTATTAAAGAAAGCTTAATGTAATTATAAGAATAAGCACATCTCTTTTCAATATCTCCGTCTGTTTTGCTGCAATTATGGCTAGATTCCACAAAAAAAGGCTTTTATCTACGCAAATTCAGCCCTTTCTTTGTCGCTTTTTACATAGTAAGTTTCGGCTTAGCGTTTTATGATAGACAGCTGTTTTGTATCGGTCTGCCGTAAGAAAAACAAACGGCGGTGAAGACTTTCTTCACCGCCGTTTCGGCTTTTCGAATACACTGATTACTTTCTTGTATATTCACTGTTGCTTCGCAAATTTATGCACCCGGGGTTTCCAAAACCTCAATGGGATGTGCCTCATAGAGAAACAGCATCGCGTCATAGTGCTCGTTCGGTATGCCCTTTAAGCGATAGGTTTGATCCGGCAAAAGCCGCATCAAAAAGCTGTAGCCTTCGCCGAGCTGCATCATCCGCATGGGCTTCCGCACCAGGCTATAAACCGGGCTCTCCTCCTCCGTAAGCTCCGAAAAATAGAGAACATACTGCTGCCCCGCCGCAAAACGCGCCTGCGCAGCCAGCGGATCACCGGAGACAAAGCTCTGTATGCTCCGCTTCGCTTCGCCCATCGTTTTGATATTATCCCTAAGCTTCCAGACATCGGTCCCAATCGCGTAATAGTCGTTTCCGAAGTTCTGCGAAAGGAGTACGCCCATGTTTGTGTAAATCGGGTTTACCCGCTCAATGTGCCCGTCGTGTGCGGAAATCACAATCTTCCCGGAGCCGATCTCCGCTTCGATTTTCCGAATGGCCTCTACATTTTCCGCCATATCCCGGTCTCTCAGCGTGTTGGACTCCTCGGTCGAAGTCCAGGATTCCATTGCCTGTCGGACGGTTGTGAGTTCCATCCGAAAGTCCCGCGCATCCGCATCCCGCATATCCGCATCACCGGTCTTCGCACGCAGCCCATCCAGAAACGCAACGGCCTGTCCCGCAGTTTCCGGACTCAAGGAGTAAGGGGGGCGTCAGAATATTTTCAAGCACCGCATCAAATTCCGCCTCCGTTGCAAGCCCGTGCGCAAGACTGTACTGCTTTAAAAAGGCATAGCCGGTCTCGGGGTTCTGCATGTCAAAGCCGTAAAAGCGGACCTTTTTCTCTTCCGGCGCTGTCCGGTTCCAGTCCTGTATCCAGCCAAGCAAGGCCGCCATTTCTTTGGTGTGATAAATCGGAAACGAGAACTTCTGTACCAACTCTTCCGGCTTTCCCTCGCCGCTCTGCAGATAGCGGTTGATGTCGGCACACTCGCTGTAATCCGCCTCGAGCGCAAAGGCCGTATACCCCCTGTTTCTCGACCATCTCCCGCAAGACAGAGAGTTTCAGCTCCTGAAATTCACGACCGCCGTGAACCGCCTCTCCGATGGCCAGGACGGAAACATTGTCCGGAATATGATCCGCGGATAAGGGCTTCATCTCTTCTCTGAGTCCGGGAATTTCCCGGTGCGCCTGCATCTCCTCTAACTTCTGCTTTCCGAAGCGGAACAGCACAATTCCGAGCACGAGCAGAATGAGCCCTAAGAGCAGTCGAACGCAGAGCCTCAGTATTTTTTTCAGTATATTCAGCATGATACCATTCCTCCTTAGAACGACAATTCCTTCTTCCGAAAGCCCGGCAGGGCAAGGATCAGCGGAAGCAGCATATACACTCCGATTGCGAACACAAGAATTCCGACAAACGGCTTTCCGGTCAGTATGTCGGCCTGCACGCTGCGAAGCATCGAAGTGTAAAGAAAGGGTTGAAGACGTCCCACATTGTTTTTAAGCGGTCCCGTCAAGAAAATCATTGTAATCAGAATATACAATGCGTTCGATGAGAGCAGCACAAAGGCAATCACGCCCTGCAGGCTGTTCTGCGTGAGGAAGCAAAGCGTCGCCGCAAGCTGCATAAACCCTAGCGTCCGGAGAAATACCTGTGCGATGGTGAGGGCGACCGCCTCCGCCTCCGCGCCTGTGTAGAACAGATTTCGTATGCCCGGCAGCAGAAAGCAGAGCGCAGCGGTCGGCAAGAGCGTGAAGAGCAGAAGCAGCGCGCATTCTCCGAATTTTGCGAGGACGATACCTTCTCGCGAGACGCCCGCGCCGATTGCTACCTGCATTGCCCGGCACTTAAAATCGTCCGCATAGACAGAGACAAAGAGCAGCGTCCCGATGACCAGCGGGAAAAAGTCGAGCGCGAACTCGGCCGCCCGGCGCATATCGGCAGAAACCGCACCCTTGCCGCCGTAAAACAGAAGCAGCAGCGCAAGACAAAGTGCAAAGCCCGGAAATCCGAAGCGGACGCTTCGCTTTTTCAAAACACGCGAGATATCAGCAAACATATAGTTATGCATCTTTTCTGCCTCCCGTCAGCGAAAAATAATAGTCCTCAAGGCTCTGCCCTTTTTCTTCCCGCCCACAGATTCGAATGCCCGCTGCCTGTAACACCCGCTTGGCCCGCTCGCAATCCGAAACCCGCAAGGTCACGCAATCGGCTGCCTTAGACTGTAGCTCTGTCCTCGCTATCTCGCGCACCAGGGTACCGTTCTCCAGAATGCCGAAGCGATCCGCCGTGTGCTCGAGCTCCCCCCAAGATATGGGAAGAAAGCAGAATGGTGCTTCCCTCTTCCGCAGCCAGCTTCCGGAACAGCGCGCGCATCTCGGCAATGCCCTCCGGATCGAGACCGTTTACCGGCTCGTCAAGCAGAAGAATCTCCGGTTTTCCGAGCATCGCATTCGCAATGCCGAGGCGCTGTCGCATGCCGAGTGAAAAGGCGCCGAACTTGGACTTGACGCCCGAAAGTCCTACAAGCTCTAACACCCGCCCGATTTCCGCCCTGTCCCGTATCCCCTTGACGCCGCAGTAAAAGCGTAGATTCTCCTCCGCACTCAGATAGTCAAAAAAATTGCCGCCGATAAAGAAGCCTATCTTTCTCCTTGCCTTACGAAGCCCTGCCTGTGTCGCCTCACCGTCAATCGAGACACGCCCGCTCTGTATCTCCGTGAGCCCCAGAACTGTCTTAAACAGGGTTGTTTTTCCGGCACCGTTTTTGCCGATCAGACCGTAAATTTCTCCCTGTCTTACCGTTAGATTCAAACCGTTCAGCACAAGCTTTTTGCCGTAGCACTTGCTGAGCTCCTTCAGTTCAATCCGATTCATTCTTTGCCTCTCTTCTGTCATCTCTTAGTCGTTCGCGCGGCGGGCTTGCCAAAAGTCCGCTGCGGACGCCGAGCGTCCGGATTGTCTTCTCACCTTCAACAATAGTGGACTATCGCAATAATACACTACTTCTCTATGCATTGCAAGCGCATTTGTCGCTGCGGCGCTCCGGCTGCCTTATCGCTCCCGAAGAAACGAATTCCCTTCGGAAGATGAGAACAGAGAACGAATCTTCGCAAAAAAAAGAAAAGAGAGAGCGCTCTCGCGCTCTCTCCTGTTCCATCTTAGTTGTAAAGCTACCGCAGCTTATTTAGCCCTCGTGTGGGATAAGCTTACTGAACAGCCGTTACGTTGACTGCCTGCGGTCCTCTGTTGCCGTCTGCAACTTCAAACGTGACCTTCTGGCCGTCCTCAAGGGTCTTGTAGCCCTCAGAGTTGATGCCGGAGAAGTGAACGAAGATCTCGCTCTTATCAGCATCGTCCGTGATGAAACCATAACCCTTCGTTGCGTTGAACCACTTAACTGTTCCGTTGTGCATTTTCTGCCTCCATGAAATAAAAAATAATCCGTAATCCCCCGGGGCAACAAAGCGCGCCACAACTCGACCATGGATGGAACTGCATGATCTCCGCCGTCGCGCGTATCCGTGTCCACTCAAATCACAATGTAACTATAGCAAACATTATGATGCGTGTCAATGCACTTTTTGGCTTTTTCTGTATTGTTTTCACATTTTTCCGGCGGCCGTTTGTTAAAAATTGTACAATTTCACGGACAATAGTCTGTCAAATCACCGCCGCACAGCAACAACTCAACCGCAAGCTGGTCGCTTAAACGCCCGGATTTGTAGGCGCTCTCCAAATTTGCCGCGCGCCGCTCGGCCGCAACGAGACCGCCGACGGACAGCTGCCGCCCCATTTGCAGCAGTTTCCGCACCAGCCACTGCGGCTGTGCGCTGAGCTCCGCAATCTCCTTTTCCCGCTTGCCTTCCGCCGCAAAGGCTTTGACAAGACGCAATTGGCGGTATTGCCGACTCAACATAGAGAGAATGCGCCCGGGTGGCTCTTTGAGCGACAAGAGATCGCTGTAAAGCGCAAGCGCCTGCGCGGTCTTCCGTTCACAACTCGCCGCGATCATATCGAAGATGCGGTTTTCCACCGAGACCGAAGCAATCGCCGCGACATCCTCCCGCGTGACCACTTCCCGTTCGCCGAGATAGGCAATCAGCTTCTCGAGCTCTCCGCTGAGCGCTTCCATGTCTCCGCCGACCTGGGATAAAAAGCGCTCCAAGACCGACTCCTGAATTTTCTTGCCGCTCCGCAGCAGATAGCGCGCGGCCCAGAGCTTTAAATCCCGCTCGGAGGGGTGTTCGCATTCGACCACCGCTCCGTGCTTTTGAAGCGCCTTATAAAGCCTGCCGCGCTTATCCACCGCGCGCTCGGAAAAGACCAGGAGCGTGCTCTCGGGCAAAGCCGGGATATAATCCGCGAGCTTATCCGCACTCCTTTGAAAGAGTCCGCTTTCCTCGACAAAGACGAGGCGCCGCTCCGCAAAGAAGGGCAGGGTATCCGCCGCGGCAATGATGTTGTCTTCGCTCGCCGCCTCTTCCTGAAGCAGGCTCGCATTCATGCTGTCTGTCCCGAACCGAGAAAAAAAACGGGCCTTATAATTCCTGCGGAGATAGCTTTCCTCTCCGCAAAGAAGATAGGCCCGCGAGAGCGCACCGCTTTTCAGTGCGCTCTCAAGTTCTGCTGTACTCACTTTCTTATGGAAGGAACCGTAGCTGTGTCCCGCCTGCATCGTAACACCGCGTGCCGCCGCCATTTCACTCACGGTGACCAGCTGATAGCCGCGCTTCGTGAGCTCCGGAATTAAGCGCTCCGCAGCCGCCGCACTCTGCGCATAGATGCTGTGCATGAGGATGATGTCGCCGTCCTTCACCTGGCTCAGAACAACATTGACCGTGTTATCCGCATTCTTTGTCTTCCAGTCCAGGGTATCGATATCCCAGAGGGTCGCCGAATAGCCCATTGCCGCAAGCGTGGGACGCGCCTGACCGCCGAGCGAACCGTAGGGCGGGCGCACCAGCGTTGCAGTCTGACCGGTTGCCTCCTTGATGGCGCGATTGGTCTTCTCAATGGATTCTCTCACCGCAGCGCCGCTGAGCTTTGCGAGGTTCTCGTGCGCCCAGCTGTGGTTGCCGAGTTCCATGCCGTCCCTGTGCCATGCGCTGCACGGTCTTCTGATAGCGCGGAACCAAGTTTCCGACCATGAAGAAGGTCGCGCGGCCGCCGTTTGCCCTCAAGTGCCGAGAGTATCTGTGCATCGTACTTGCTCGGTCCGTCGTCAAAAGTCAGAGCGATCATGGGGCGGTTCGGGTCCACCTGCCGCACCGTTGCCGGTGCCACTTCCGCGGGCGTCTCGCCCTTCTTGACCACCGCAATGCGAACGCCGTCAATGTGGGTTCCCACGCCGACCTTGCCCGCGTCCTGACCGTTCGTAACCCAGTCGAGCCACTGGCCGTTCACCTGTGCCTTGGTGTATACATCGTAGGAAGACGCAAGTTCTCCGTTCAGCCAGACGCGCACCCCCTCGAGCGGAGCCGTTCCGCCCTCCACGCCTGCAACCGCACCGTTTTCCTTGACGCCGGTCCAACCGCTGCCGCTCACATTGACCTGGTACTTAATGGTCCCCGACATTCCGGACGGCTGCTCTCTGAGCGCCGCGCGAAATGCCGTCGGGTAGGTCCCCGTGCGGCTCAGGTAGTGATTGTCCTCGGTCCAACCGGTCCAACCCTGTCCCTTGTACTCCATCTCATAGGCGAGGACAACCTTGCCCTCTTCCGCGTGAACCGGTGCGGTGAGATCTCCCGAAACATTGCTCATACCAAGCGCCATTGCAAACGAAAGTGCCACCGCAGCAATGCGCCGAAAAATAGTCTGTCTTATCATAGCTTTCTCTTCTGCCTCCTCTTCTTAAATATTTCCCCGTTTTTGCCTGAGAAGCACAAAATGCCACGCAACGAAACGCAAGTCTTCGCGCATGGTAAGCTCCATTATAACACGTTTCCCTTCCATAACCACCCCCAAAGCGCAAAAGTTTCGA